>Ga0209777_10000853_pt1 | contig 47246 bp, 26 predicted proteins | sample FrelakmetHBP12HB_FD_187147 | JGI IMG/M metagenome (GOLD analysis project Ga0209777, IMG submission 187147) | Freshwater lake sediment microbial communities from the University of Notre Dame, USA, for methane emissions studies -HBP12 HB (SPAdes)... | ecosystem: Environmental > Aquatic >... | reverse complement strand
GCCAGCGTTTTGTGTGCTGGCCGCCACTCGAAGGGCTACTTGGCGGCGCCGTTGCCGATCCGCTCCTCCATCAACTTCCCTGCCCTGAACCGCACACGCAACCGTTCCGGCACCATGATCTCGGTGCCGGTCCTGGGGTCGTGGGTTCCCATGATCAATCTTAGTGAGCGGTTCCCGCCTTGTCCTGTCTAGCCTTGTAGCTGAGCCGCGCCATGGCCGTGCAAAGCTGACCGGCAATGACGCAGGACTTGCCAAGCGCATGAGAAGGCGCTGCCAGAGTTCCGCAAGACGTCGCCGATGGCAGTCATGGTCGAAAGATAGCGCTCAAGAGCTGCGAACCAAGAGATGTGCAAGTCGTTGCGGCGCAGGGGAGACGGAGTTACTCGGAGGACAACCCCATGGACGGTCACTTTTCCGAACTTATGCTCAAAGACAGGCAGAGCCGTGCTTACTTTTGAGCAGGCTGATGTTTTTCGCGCATTCTGGACATGCAGACTGTGAAAACCCATTATAAAGATTTCGCCTTGGGGGTGGAGCAGGGCGAGGCGCCCCGCCCACCGGCAGCGGCAGGCATGTTTGCGTCCGCACCAAACACACGATCCGGCTCTCTCTGTGCGCCGCGATTCTCGGGTACGGGGTCCTGGAAAGGAGTCACATGGACTACGCCAAGTTCATTGCGCAGCAGGTAGAGGAAATCCGCGCGACGGTGGGCAACAGCCTGGCCATCAACGCGCTAAGCGGGGGTGTTGACAGCTCTACCGTGACGATGCTCGGGCATCTCGCTCTGGGCGACAGACTCAAGACCTTTTTCATTGACAATGCACTTATGCGCGAAGGGGAACCGCAGTGCGTGTTGAAGACATTCGCCAAGCTCGGCGTGCCCGTGAAGCTCCTTGACGCGCGCACCGAATTCCTTGCCGCGCTTAAGGGCCTTACCGATCCCGAACAGAAACGCCAGGCCATCACCGACACCTTCTACGCCAAGGTGTTCAGCCGCCTGGTGCGTGAAACCGGCGCAAAGTTCCTGCTCCATGGCACGATCCTGACCGACATAGAGGAGACGGTCGCCGGCATCAAGCGCCAGCACAACATCCTGGCGCAGGTCGGCATCGAGCCGGAGGAAGCCTACGGCTACGGCGTGCTTGAACCGCTCAAGACGCTGCGCAAGGACGGCGTGCGCGCGCTGGCGCGGAAGCTTGGGCTGCCTGGTGAGATCGCCAACCGCATGCCGTTTCCCGGGCCCGCGCTATCGGCGCGCATCGTGGGCGAAGTCACCGCGGAAAGGCTTGCGCTGGTCCGCCAAGCCACGGCCATCGTCGAGAAGGAACTCGCCGGCACAAAGACATTCCAGTACTTCGCCACGCTGCTGGGCGACCAGGCCACGGGCATCCGCGACGGCCGGCGCGAGTTCGGGGCCATCATCGTGCTGCGCTGCGTCAACAGCGTGGACGCCCGCAGGGCAACGGTTGCGCGCCTGCCGTGGCCCAAGCTCGAAAGGATCTGCAAGCGCCTCACCTCGCTCCCGAATGTGAACCGTTGCGTCTACGACCTGACGCCCAAGCCGCCCGCGACCATCGAGTACGTCTAAAGGGGCGGGCGAGAAGCCTGCCGTACAGGCCTCCAGGAGACCGCCGCTCATGCCACGCCGCACGGACATCAAGAAGGTGCTGATCATCGGTTCCGGCCCTATCATCATCGGGCAGGCCTGCGAGTTCGACTACTCCGGCACGCAAGCCTGCAAGGCGCTGCGCTCGCTGGGCTACCAGATCGTGCTGGTTAACTCCAACCCGGCCACGATCATGACAGACCCAGGCATGGCGGACGTAACGTACATCGAGCCGCTCACGGTCGAGGCCGTCACCGAGATCATTGAAAAGGAACGGCCCGACGCGTTGCTGCCGAACCTGGGCGGCCAGACGGGCCTGAACCTCTCATCGCAACTCTCCAGCTCCGGCGTGCTTAAGAAATACGGCTGCCGCATCATCGGCGTCGAGGCCGGCGCCATTGAGAAGGGCGAAGACCGCCTGGTCTTCAAGGAAACGATGAAGAAGATCGGCCTCGACATGCCCAAGAGTGCTATCGCGTACTCCGTCGAGGAGGCCGAGAAGATCGCCGCGGAGCTGGGGTATCCGGTTGTCGTCCGCCCAGCCTACACGCTTGGCGGCACGGGCGGCGGGCACGTCTACAACATCGAGGAACTCCGCGTGGTTGCCGCGCGCGGGCTGGCGGCCAGCATGGTCCACCAGGTGCTTATCGAGGAATCGGTGTGGGGCTGGGAGGAACTCGAGCTCGAAGTCGTCCGCGACGCCAAGAACCAGATGATCACCGTCTGTTTCATTGAGAACGTGGACGCGATGGGCGTGCATACTGGCGATTCGTACTGTGTCGCGCCCATGCTCACCATTGCCACTGATCTCCAGAAGAAGCTGCAGGAGTATTCCTACAGGATCGTCGAGGCCATCGAGGTTATCGGCGGCACGAACATCCAGTTCGCGCACGATCCTAAGACCGGCCGCGTGGTGGTCATCGAGATCAACCCCCGCACCTCACGCTCCTCGGCGCTCGCCTCCAAGGCCACCGGCTTCCCCATCGCGCTCGTTTCAGCCAAACTGGCGGGGGGGCTGACGCTGGACGAAATCCCCTACTGGCGCGACGGCACGCTGGAGAAGTACACACCCTCGGGCGATTACGTTGTAGTCAAGTTCTCGCGCTGGGCCTTCGAGAAGTTCAAGGGGGCCATTGACAAGCTCGGCACGCAGATGCGCGCCGTCGGCGAAGTCATGAGCATTGGCAAGACGTACAAGGAAGCCTTTCAGAAATCCATCCGCTCACTCGAGAACGGCCGCCACGGCCTCGGCTTCGCCAAGGACTTCAACAAGAAGCCGCTGTTCGAGCTTTTGGCGCTGCTCAGCGAGCCGTCCAGCGAGCGGCAGTACCTGATGTACGAGGCGCTCCGCAAGGGAGCCACCGTCGAAGAGCTTTACGACAGGACGTACATAAAGCCGTGGTTCATCCAGCAGATGAAGGAACTGGTCGAGCTGGAGGAGAAGATCCTGCAGTACAGAGGGCGCGGCTTGCCGGACGAGCTCTTGACCCAAGCCAAACGGGACGGCTTTGCGGACAAGTGCCTGAGCCAGCTTCTCGGCATCCCCGAAGCGAAGATTCGGGCGCGGCGCGCGGCGCTGGGCGTGGTTGAGGCCTGGGACGCGGTTCCGGTCAGTGGCGTCGCGCAGGCCGCGTACTACTACTCGACGTACAACGGCCCCAACAAAGTCCCCACCAGCGCGCGCAGGAAAGTCATGGTTCTGGGCGGTGGCCCCAACCGGATCGGGCAGGGCATTGAGTTCGATTACTGCTGCGTCCATGCCGCGTTCGCTTTGCGCGAGGCTGGTTACGAGACCATCATGGTCAACTGCAACCCTGAGACCGTGTCAACCGACTATGACACGTCGGACAAGCTCTACTTCGAGCCGCTTACGGCAGAGGACGTATTGAGCATCTACCAGAAGGAGAAGCCAGAAGGCGTCATTGTCCAGTTTGGCGGGCAGACGCCGCTGAACCTGGCCAACGAACTTGCCGCCGCCGGGGTGCACATTCTGGGCACAACGCCGGATACGATTGATCTCGCCGAAGACCGCGACCGCTTCCGCAAGATGATGGAGAAAATGGGCATCCCGATGCCCGAATCCGGGATGGCGAGCAACTTGGCGGAGGCGCGACAGGTTGCCGCGCGCATCGGCTACCCCCTGATGGTCCGCCCCTCGTTCGTCCTGGGCGGGCGCGGCATGGAAGTGGTCCATGACGACGAGATGCTGGAGCACTACGTCAAGGCCGCCGTGAACGTGACGCCCGAGCGTCCCATCCTGATTGACAAGTTCCTCGATAACGCCATTGAGGCCGAGGCCGACGCGCTGGCGGACGGCGAGGACGCCTTCGTGCCTGCGATCATGGAGCACATCGAACTGGCCGGCATCCACTCCGGCGATTCCGCCTGTGTCATCCCGCCGGTTACGTTGCCGGAGAAGCACATGAAGACCATCGAGGACTACACGTTGCGCATCGGGCGGGAACTGAAGGTCTGCGGCGTGATGAACATCCAGTATGCCATTGCGCAGGACAAGGTATATGTCCTTGAAGCCAACCCGCGCGCCTCACGCACGGTGCCGCTCGTATCCAAGGTCTGCAATGTGCCCATGGCGCGCATCGCCACGAAGCTGATGCTGGGCGCGAAACTCCGCGAACTCGGCCTCAAGCACCGGCACATCCCGCACATCGGCGTCAAGGAAGTTGTGCTGCCCTTCAATATGTTCCCGGAGGTTGACCCGATCCTGGGGCCCGAGATGCGCTCGACCGGCGAAGTGCTCGGCATGGCGCAGACTTTCGGACTGGCCTACTTCAAAGCCCAGGAGGCGGCGCAACCGCCGCTGCCGCTGCGAGGCACGGTGCTCATCTCTGTTACGGACAAGGACAAGCCTCACATCCTGAAGGCGGCGCGCAAGTTCCAGGAACTCGGCTTCGGGCTTAAGGCCACGGCCGGCACCCACGTCTTCCTGCAACGGAACGGCGTCGCGTCCTCCGCGGTCCTGAAGATGAAGGAGGGCCGCCCGCACATCGCCGACCATATCATGAACCGCGAAATCCAGCTCGTCATCAACACACCCATCGGCAAACTCAGCCAATACGACGATTCCTACCTCCGCAAAGCCGCGATCAAGTACAAGATACCATACATCACTACTGCGGCGGCAGCCTGGGCCGCGGCCCAGGGGATAGCGGAGCGGCTGACCGGCCGGGCAGGCGTGCGCTCACTGCAGAGCTACCACCAAGGGATCAAATGAGGCACACTGGCCGGTATCCCCCCGAAAAAACCAACGGGCCGGGTGGCTGAAGATCACAAGAAGCACTGCCTTGACCGTTCCATGACGCGGGGTGCGTCCTCCCGCATTGGGATGCTCAGGGCGTGGCCTCTTGTTCGCTCGCGCTCATCCACCCCGCGCTTCGCTTGGGGTAGACCACTCGTGCCCACCTGACGGGTGACGGGTGACGAGTGCGGAGTGGGCAAGCGGTTCGCACGCGCAGGGAGAACGATCAGGTCCGCGTCTTCCCATCTTCGGGTGCAATTCCGTTTGATAATAGTAAACATTATGCAAGCTAATATACTATTGAAACCCCATTTTCTCTGCTAAAAGCTTGTTGCCGGGGAGACGCGGGTGGGTTCGTGTTGCCGGCGCAACCGATCCAATCCGCATGGACTGCAACTGCCACCGATCGGGAAGGAGGGTGACCATGCTACAATTCGCGGTGCTCGTGGACGGCAAGCCGTGCGTAAAATGGGGAGGGGACTACGCGCCTGCTGGGGAATGGACTGCTCGTGTAGTGCCGAAGCTTCCGGAGCGCGGATACCACCTGACTTGGGACCCACTGCTGTGGTGGAGACCGAAAGCGGAACTGTGGCTGGCCGAAGGGGAAGGGCCACTAGACAGCGATATTCTCGGGGTCACGGCATTCGCGCGTGTGCGCCTGACTGAGCGGATCACAAGGGATTGGCCACACTTGGCGGTATTCCCACGGGTGCGTGCTTTCCTGGCAGCCAGTATGAGAAGCTTTGACAGGGACGCCGATATTTCGTGGGCGCACCTGGGTGGAATGGACCTCATTGGCGTGAACCTGCGCGGGGCGAACCTGAGCAAGACGAGTCTAAAGGAGGCGCGGCTGCGCGAGGCGGAGCTGAGCAATGCCGACCTGCGCCAGGCAGAGCTGCGCGGGGCGGACCTGCGCGGGACAAGCTTGGGCGGTGCCGACCTCCGCCAAGCCGATCTGCTGCTGGCCGACTTGCGGAAAGCGGACCTGCGCGGGGCCAACCTGCGCGGAGCGAACCTGAGCAGGACGAACCTGCGCGGGGCGAACCTGAGCAAGGCGGATCTGCGCGAGGCGAACCTGTACGGGGCAAACCTGGGCGAGGCAATTCTATGCCAAGCCAGCCTGACTCAGGCCAACCTCTATGCCGCGGATCTGTCCGCGACAGACCTGGGAGAGGCGGACTTGAGCGGCGCGCGACGCGATTTTGAGCCGCCACTTGGCTGGAAACTCGATGAAGCAGGCGTTCTCCTGAGGGCCTGAACACAACGCCGCGCGAAGGCCCTGCTATACCCGGGCGCGGCCGTAAGGGAGCGGTCACGATGGCCAACGGCGCAAAAGCGCCCATGCCATCGGGCTGGCCGCCACATCAGCCCGTCAACTCGCGGGTCCCAGGTAGCACAGCGCTACCTGGGCCTGCGGGTCGGCGATCACGTGGGCGCAGGCGCCCTGACAGATTGCGGCAACATCCAGAACGCGGACCCACGGCTCAAATCCGGCTAGTGCGGGGACCAAACGCGCAAGGCCATTGGGCGAGTTGCGGAAAAAGGCCTCATTGAACAGTGCCTTGGGATCGTCGGGGTACACCGGCAGGTAGATGACCTGCCCTTCAACCAGATCCTGGAAGAAATGAGTGCCATAGGAAACCTCGGGCACTTGTCCAGCCTGCTCGCGGGCAAGCTCGACGAGCACCGAGGTGTTGTCTATGTCCGCGTAGGTGACGTTCACGCCCAAGTCAATGTTGCTGCTGCCCCAACGGCCAGGTCCCATCATCAGGAGGCGTTGTTCATGGACCTGCGGCAGAGCGTTCACCTGCCCGACGACACGTCCCAGCCCGCGCTTCTGCTCCTGAGTCGGGATGTTGGCGTAGGACTCAGGGTCAATATAGAGGATGTATCGAATGTTCCGGACCACGCCGCCGCTAATCGTGCGGCTGGCCCTGAATAGCACGCTCTCCTGCGGCACGTTCGCCGGGATTGCCACAGCGGCCTGTCCGCCCGGCAAGCGCAGCGGGCGGCACTGCAATAGGTTGACCTTGACCTTGCCATCGTCCTCTATGCGCGCCGTGAACTCCGTGTCCACAGGCTGCTGGTAGGCACGCTCCAACTTCCGGAGCGCTTCGCCCATGACGCGCGTCAAAGGAGTATTTTTCAGCAGGTTGTTCAGAGTCAGCACGAGGCCGGAGGCCGGGACATCAATGTTGCACCCCACCGGATCGAAGAGGCCGCCATCCCGAAGTTCGGATACGAACAGGTTAAGGCCTGGAAGGTCGCGCTCGCGCAAGATGTCAGCGGCGAGTCTGGTCTGGAAAGCATTTTCCCGCAAGTCGAGCACATCCACCTCGCGCTGAGAATACTTCACGACTTCCGTTCCGATCTCCGGCCGCAGCAAGGGGTGGCTGATCGCGACCATGCGGGGATAACCGCCGCCCACGCGATTGACGGCCTGAGTGCCCAGCCCCAGGACCAAACGGATCATGCCCTGTCGCGGGTCAATGCGGTCGGTCCAGGCGTAGAGATTCCGCGAGAATGCAACGCCGGCCAGCGGGGGGAAGAACAAGTTCTTGTAAGGCTTTCCAGATACTCGCTGGACCAGGATGGCCATCAGCTCATCACTCTCCCCCAAGCCGCGCCTCCTGCGGTAAGACAGGGCGTCCGGGTTCAACGTGCTGGCGTAGACCGTCTTGACGGCGTGCTGGAAGGCGCGCAAGCGCTCGGCGCGCTCCCCTTGGTTTGGGCAGAACTCACTGTAATACTTGCCCGCAAACGAACTCCCGAAGCTGTCCTCCAGTAGGCTGCTGGAACGAACGATGATCGGCGCCTGCCCAAAGTAGTCCATGATGCTCTCGAACTGATCGAGAATTTCCGGCTGGAAGCGGCCGGCCAGAAAACGCTGTTCGACCGCCTCGAACTCCTCGCGAGTCAGTGTCTGGCTGCGCGAGAGCTGCAGGCGCAGCCGAAAAAGGTCGTTGTGGACCAGGAAACTGAAGAAGACATCCGAGCCAATGTAGAAACTGTCGTGGTCTTCGAGAATCTCGGCAAAGTCGAACTCGCCTGGGTCCTTCAGGAGTATGCGGCGCGCCACAAGCATGCCGCCCGCTTTCCCGCCGATGCGGCCTGACCCGATCAGCCGCTCGCGGATGGCGAGCAGGTCCCGCTGCGTCAGGTACTCGTCGGCCAGTCGGTTGAACTCCGGGTGGCTGCCAATCAGCAGCCGCGCCAATTCGTGCCGCAAAGCCGCGACTTCAGGCTGGTGCCTGGCGTCCTCATCATCTCCCGCATCAACGTGCTGGCGCAGCTTGCTATAGACGCTCTCCCATGGGGAGATGTCGCTTGCCGGCGTGGCCAGCGGACTGCGGCGCGCTTCGCCCTCCGGCGCCGCCGGCCTGGCACTGCCATAGACCGGCTGCCACTCTGACTCGCTTACGACGTGCGCCAGGAACATGCGGGGCGAGTAGCGGTCCCAGACCTTCAGCGGATGAACATGCATCTCGTCCTGCACGCGGTAGACATCCAACAGCAGTTGGGTGGTGTCACGAATGCGCGCCACCGTGGTGTGGCCGTGGTGATGCCGCGTCAACCCGAAATAGGCGACGGTGGCCATCTGGAACAGGAAAGGGCAGGTGAACTGGAAGAAACTAGCGAGCAGTTCGTCCGTGGCCCACTCCGCCACCAGCGCCGAGAGATTGTCGAAAACGTAGAAGGCGCCGCGGCCCTTTTCCTCGGCAATGCTGTGCACGGCGGCGCTGAAGGGGTCGAAGCCGCTGCTCGGATCGAGTTCAATGATGGACAGGCCGGGTTGGGGCGCCAGGACCGGCGGATGAGCTGCGAATCTCAGGTAAACACACACACGCTTGTCGCGGACGGCGCGCCACGCAAAGGCCCTCGCAAAGTGCATGTACTGCGAGACCTCATCCACCTGCCAGACTACATTGTCCCCAAGGCGGATGCCGCCTACAAGGCTGTCGAGTTGCCCGATACCACTTGGCACCACATCCAGACTCATCGTCCGCAACCCGCCCTTGTGGCCGCGTCATGCGTCATCGGCCCGAACCTGTCCTGCCTGGCCGTTTCACACCCACCCCCGCAGGCGCATGGCTTTCGCCACGCGGTCTACAGCCATCATGTATGCGGCGGACCGCATGCTGACTCCTGTCTTCTGGCTCATGGCGTAGACCGCACGGTACGCCGTGGTCATCCTATCGTCGAGCATTCTGCTCACGTCACCCAGCGGCCAGTAGCAATTACTGATGTTCTGAACCTGTTCGAAGTAACCGACCGTCACCCCGCCCGAGTTGGCCAGGAGGTCCGGGATAATGTGACAGCCTTTGGCCAGAAGAGCGCGCTCAGCGCCCGGCGTCACCGGTCCGTTGGCCAGTTCGCAGATGATCCTGGCTTTGATGCGCGAGGCGTTCTTCTGTGTGATGATGCCCCCCAGGGCAGCGGGGTAAAGGACATCCACATCGAGTTCCACCAGCGCCTCGTTGCTTATCGGCTTGGCTCCCGGGAGACCTTTCACTGCGCCGGTTGCCAGTTTATGGGCGACTAGCTTCTGCGGATCGAGCCCGGTTTCGAGGCAGACTCCGCCCTGCGAGTCTGAAGCCGCGACCAGCGTGCCGCCCCCGAGCAGATCAGAATGCAGCAGCGCGGCGTTCTGCCCCGCGTTTCCAAAGCCCTGAACGGCGAACTTGCCCCGGTGCTTGATGCCCAGCGCCCGCATGGCTTCGCGCACGGCGAAGATACCTCCGCGGGCCACGGCATCGCTACGGCCCGTGCTGCCTCCGACCCCGAGCGGCTTGCCGGTAACGGCCCCGGATTGTGATTCCCGGACCAGGTTCTCGTACTCGTCCATCATCCAGGCCATGATCTGTGGCGTGGTGTAAACATCGGGCGAAGGAACATCGCGGTGGCTCCCCAGCCAATTGCCCAGGGCCCGCACGTAGGCGCGGGCCAGACGTTCCTTCTCGGTATCCGAAAGCTCCTTGGGATTGCACACTATCGCGCCGCTGGCGCCACCGAGCGGCAGATCAACGCAAGCGCATCTCCAGGTCATCAAGGCCGCGAGTGACCGCACCGTGTCGCTGGTCTCGTCGGGATGCCAGCGAATGCCGCCGTGACAGGGGCCGCGCGCGGAGTTGAACTGCACGCGGAAGCCGCGGAAGACGCGCACCGTGCCGTCGTCCATTTTCAAGGGCAGGGCCACGTGCAGCTCACGCTGCGGCCAGCGCAGCATCTCGCGGCACGCGGCATCGAGGCCCAGTTTCCCGGCGGCTTCATCCAACTGGGCCTGCGCAGTCTGGAAGGGGTTCTCTTTCTCCATTCTACCTCCTTGGGCTTTCGCGCCCTCCGGTCAGCCTTCCAGATAGCACAGCAGTTTCTGTCCAACGGTATCGGCGTTCAGCATGAGCACCTTGCCTCTGACCGCATCGCTGGGGTCAATGACGCGGACAACCTTGGCCCACTTCTCCTCGTCAGGCGCCAGCCAGGCCAACTGGTTCGGCGACTGCTCGAAGTAGGCCTCATCCAGGCAGTAATCCTTGTGCCAAGGGCACAACGCGGCGTATAGTATATCAGATTCAATGAAGTCGCTGAAGAAATGCGTGCCGAGCGAAATGTCCGGAACCAGGTGCTCGTGCATGGCCACGATCTCGCAGACCGCGGATACTGGCCGGATTTCGCGGAATGAAACAGGCACGCCCAGGGCGGGAGTGCTGGTGCCCCAGCGCCCCGGGCCCAGCAGCATGATTCTTCGCCGCCGCGCGCCGTCATGCGCGTGGCACACTCGCCCCACCACATTCGCAACGGCGTAGCGATCGCTAGTGGACAGTTCCCCGTATAGTAAGGGCTTGACGTAGACAATGCGGTCAATGGCGATCAGGCGGCTAAGTCCGATCACTGGGCCGTGCGAGCGCAAGGCGACGTTCTCGTCGCGCACATCCGGGAGTGGCGGCAGGCCGGGCGCGGCCACGCCCTTGATAAGCAGGGGGCGGCATTGGAGCAAGTTGATTTTGTAGCTCCCGTCTGGCATGAAGTTCAAGGTGAACTCGATCTCCACCGGACAACCATAGGCCTCGCGCAGAATGCGGAGCATGTCGCGCATGTTGGCGGCGAAGGAGGTCTCGCCGAGCAAGGCATCGAAGGTCAGGACCTGCGGTCCCCCGCCCGGCGTGCCGCGGCCTTCAAAGCGCGCGTCCCGGATGGCGAATTTCTCGAGGGGCAGGTCGCGGCATTGTGCCGCCAAGTCAATGAACTCCAGGGATTCCAGAGAATTGGTTTGCAGGTTCAGGGCATCAACTTTCCGCTGTGCAACCTGCCAGACTTCCTTGAAGCCGGTTTCCGGCCGGCGCGTGGGTGCATTCAGGGCCACGATGCGCGTGTAATCGTCGTCAGTGCGCTCAACCGCCCGAGTGCCGAGGCCGAACACCAGGCGGAGCATGCCCGCCTGCGGATCAATGTCGCTGTTCCACACGTAGGGGTTGAAAGACAACCCCACGCCGGCGGCCTGCGGGAAGAACAGGCTGCCATGTTGCCCGCCGGAAACGCGCTGCACCAGCAAGGCCATCTGCTCATCCTTGCCCAAGACACCCCGCTCCGCGCGGTAGGTAAGCGCCTCTTCGCTCATGCTGCTCGCGTAGATAATCCGCACCGCCTGCATCAGGTCCTGCAGGCGAATGTGCCGCGGGCCCTGATTGGCGCAGAAGACGCTCTCATACTTGCCGGCGAACGCGTTGCCGTAGTTGTCCTCGAGCAGGCTGCTGGAGCGCACGATAATGGGGGAGAGGCCGAAGTAATCCAGCATGCTGGCGAAGCGCTCTTCTATGTTCGGGGGGAAGGCCCCCATCAGCATTCGTTGCCGCGCTTCCTCCGCACCCTCGAGGAAGTGCTTCGGGTCCTTTTGTTTCTGGCGCAGGCGCCAACAGTGATTGTGGACCAGGAACGTGTAGAACACCTCGGACCCCACGTAAAAGGAGTCGTGCGGTTCCAGCAATTCCTGCCAGCGCGGGTCGGCTTTCCTAAGGATGGCGCGGGCCACCAGCATGCCGACCGATTTGCCGCCGATCAGTCCGGAGCTGAGCATGCGCTTCTTGACCTCGAGCACATCGGCGAGAGTCAGGTACTTCTCGGCCAAGCGCAGCACCGGCTCGTCGCGCGTGATCGCGATGCGCAGGCAACGATTGAAGGCGTCTCCAACCTTGGCGCACCCCACTTCACCCCGTTGGAACGCCTTGAGCGTCTCCTCCGCCGCAATGAAAGTGCGGGTCCAGCCGCCAGGGCGCTCGGCGCCGAAGTTCAGCCCGGACCAGGATGCCGTGGTTAGCACGTCGGAGATCTCATTACTTTCCGTGACGGGGCGGAAATCGGCGCCTTCCCAGACATGCAGCATATGCATGGTCGGGGAATAGCGGTATTTCACCTTGCGCGGATGGACGTACACTTTGTCCCGGTGGCGGTATACGTCCACCAGGACTTGCGTGGTCTCCGCGATCGGCGACGAGGCGTGAAAGGAATGGTAGTTTTTGAGCAGCGCATAGTAAGCAATTGTTCGCAGGGCAAAGAGGTGGGGGCAGGTTACCATATAGAAGTTGGCCAGCATCCGGTCGCTGTATTGTTCGAGCGTAAGCTCGGAGAGCGCGTCGAAAACATAGAAGGCATCCTGGCCAACTCTCTGTATGACATCATGGATCTGCGTGATGAAAGGCTCAAAACCCGCCTCGGGGTGAAGCTGGTGGATCTCGACTGAGGAACCTTCTGACACCAGCGCATCATGCTTGGCGAATCTGAAGTAGATAAGGCGTTTGCCTTGGGCGATGGCCCAGTCGCGGTATGGCTTCACGAACAACGCGTAGTCGGCAACAGAGTCCACCTGCCAGACGATGTTATCGCCGGGACGTAATCCCATGAAGACGCGGTCAAGGCCCGGAAGGCCCGTGCTCAGATGCGTATTGTCAGGCAGCATGTGACACCTTGCCCAGTGCCGGCCCCCAGACATTGTGAGGGCCGGCACTGGCGCCGTCAACTACACCAGGCCCTGGTCCGTCATGGCGTCGGCAACCTTCTTGAAGCCGGCGATGTTGGCGCCCTTCACGTAGTTGCAGAAACCGCCTTCCTGGCCGTACATCACGCACTGGCTGTGTATCGCCTTCATGATCTGCCGGAGCCGCAGGTCCACTTCCTCCCGCCCCCAGGACAGTTTCATGCCGTTCTGCGACATTTCCAGACCGCTGGTCGCGACGCCGCCGGCGTTGGCGGCCTTGCCGGGGGCGTACTGGATCTTGTGTTTAAGAAAGACCTCGATGGCCTCGGGGGTGCAGGGCATATTGGCGCCTTCAGCCACCAGTCTCACGCCGCGCTTGAGCAGGTTCTGAGCGTCTTTGTCATTGATTTCATTCTGCGTGGCGGACGGGAAAGCGCAATCGGCCTGGCTATCCCACAGCGGGTTGTGGTCCGCGCCATCCTTCGTCGGAACATACGCCGCGCCCTTGTAGCGGTTCGCGTATTCGCTGATGCGCCCGCGGCGCACGTTCTTCAGTTCCATGACGAACGCTAGTTTGCCGGCATCAATGCCCTCCGGGTCGTGGATCATGCCGTTGGAGTCGGACAAGGTAATGCACTTGCCCCCCAACTGTGTGACCTTCTCAACCGTATACTGCGCGACATTGCCCGAGCCGGACACGAGGCAGACCTTGCCCTTGATGGATTCGCCCTTCGTGTTGAGCATTTCCTCGGCGAAATATGTGGCCCCGTAGCCGGTGGCTTCCGGCCGGATCAGCGAACCGCCCCAGTTGAGTCCCTTGCCGGTCAGCACGCCCGTGAACTCGTTGCGCAGACGCTTGTACTGGCCGAAGAGAAAACCGATCTCACGGCCGCCCACGCCGATATCGCCTGCCGGCACGTCAGTCTCCGGCCCGATGTGGCGGAACAGTTCATTCATGAAGCTCTGGCAGAAGCGCATTACTTCAGCATCGCTTTTGCCCTTCGGGTCGAAATCGGAACCACCTTTCCCGCCCCCCATGGGCAGCGTGGTGAGGGCGTTCTTGAAGATCTGCTCGAACCCCAGGAACTTGATGATGCTGAGATTTACCGAAGGGTGGAAGCGCAACCCTCCCTTGTATGGGCCAATTGCGCTGCTGAACTCGACACGGAAGCCGCGGTTGACGTGGACCTCGCCTTTGTCGTCCTGCCAGGGGATGCGGAACATTATGGTGCGCTCCGGCTCGACCAGGCGCTCCAGGATCTTCGCCTTCGCGTACTGCTTGTTCTCCGCAAGGAAGCCCTGCAGCGATTCCACAACCTCGTATACCGCCTGATGGAATTCCTTCTGCTCTCTGTCTCGTGCCACAAGTCTCTGCACCAGTTCGTTCATGGCTTTCCTTTCTTCCCGCATTGGCAGCGGGTGCAGCCTGGGTTTACTGGGTGTATTGGGCCGGCATTACGAACCAGCCCGCGATCGCCCAGCGTTAAGGGAAACGCAGTCTAAGTGGCGCAAGTAGAGTTGCGACTGTATATTACCAACTGTAATTACGATTATTAGAAATAATCACTATTCTCAATGGTGAAGGCCAGGCCAATCTGTGTAGGGAAGGCTGGATCGCAGGATGACACTTCGGGCGTATTTATATCAGGTCCAGCAGGCCAGTACTGGTCAGTGAATTACTATTGACATTATGCACTGGCTTTATAAGTTTCTGCAATGCAGCGGTGATGCAGGGGGAAGGGCCAGATGAATCTCCAAACCATGCGCTTGTTCTGCGAGGTGGTCAAGAGCAGGAGCTTTAAGCGTGGAGCGCATGCCATGGAGCTCACCCAGTCCGCAGCAAGCCAGACCCTGGCGAAGCTTGAACAGCACCTGGGCACAGTTTTGATTGATCGGTCCCACCGCCCCTTCCGGCTCACCCCCAACGGCCAGAAGCTCTACGGCGGGGTCCGGCCGCTTCTGAGGCGCTACGATGATATGACCAATGAGGTGCAGGCGATGGCCTCTCAGGTGGGCGGGACGGTGCGCGTGGCCGCCATTTATTCCATCGGCATGCACGCGATGAGCCGACACATTCAGCGCTTCATGCTGCGATACCCTCAAGCCAAGGTCCGTCTGGAATACCTTCGTCCCAATGTGGTCATCGAAAGCGTGCTTTCACACAACGTTGATTTTGGCATCATCTCGTTCCCCAGTGGGTCGCCTGCGCTGGCTGTAATACCGCTGCGGATCGAGAAGATGGTCTTTGTCTGCTCCCCTACTCACCGTCTGGCATCCCGCAGAGGCATTGAGGCGCAGGACCTGTCGCGCGAAGACATCGTTTCATTCGAACATGACCTGCCGATAAGGCGGGCTATTGACCGCGCACTGCACAAACGACAGGTTAGAATCAACGTCGTAATGGAGTTCGACAATATTGAGAACATCAAGCAGGCCGTGGAAAGCAACGTGGGTGCGGCGATACTGCCAGAGCCAACTGTGTTCAGGGAGACTGAGTCTGGTTCGCTGGTCGCTTTGCCGCTGGCCATGGCCGAACTGGTGCGCCCCATTGGCATCATCCACCGCAAGAACCACTACCTTTCGCCGGTGGTCGTCAAGTTCATTGAGGATCTGAAACAGCCAGGTTGAGCTTGGCGCGCCTACCCAGCTTCTCGCACCGCATCAGTCCTGACAGAATGGGGGCAGCAAAGCACACAGTAGGCCTTCTCGGCAAATGCCTGAACAACGCGGAGATGAAACTCGACAAGACGCTGACGGACGCGTTCCCGGGGGCCGACGAAGAGACGATCACCACATTGTTGCACTTTCACCTCTACGAGACAGTCAAAGACGCCAACGACCGATGCATGTTCGCAACGGCTCTGGCGGAAGATAGCCGTCCCTTCACACTTGGGCTTTAGCACGGACGGCGGCCCCCGGATGGCTGCTGCACTCTTGAGACTCCAGCTACGGCACAAGCGGTTGCCATGTCCGGTAACCCGACGCTTGAGTTGCCATCGCCCGTCGCCACGACTCCAGATCCCCATTAGCGCCCCGAGGAACCCTCTCTGGATCGAGCTAGGCCCCTCACTACCATAGTGGAGGCATATGGCGGATGATGACGGGAAAAAGGGGATCTTCCCGCCTGTTTCCTGCAACTCTGGCATCCTCGGAAGGCTGTAAGACACTTCATGGCCAAGGCCACGGGGAAGTCCCTCCAGTCGCCTCTGGCCGTCTGCCCCAGGGGCAACAGCGGGCTGTTGAGTTCTGTCATCGGACGGCGCGGCGGTGGAGTGCGAGGGTCAAACGCCCCTTTGTGTCGGCCGAGAACGTCCTTTTCGCTGCATTCTGGGAGCAAGCGATCTAGGCGCTGGTGGTGTCTTGGGGCCGGTTTGGCGGCTGGGACGCGAATCTGGCCCCGAAACCCATGGAAAGCCGGGCTGGCCAACGTCTCGCCACTGCCCGAGACGCTTCGTTGTGTCCATTGCGCAGGCAAAGCCTTGGACTTAGACAGGATGGCCGCGGGTTCCTCGGGCTTCAGCATGGTTTTCAGCGCGGAAAGCCCCTTGACCGGCTCTTCCCTGCGCTTCACAATCCTTCCCGCTACTATCAACATCCTGGGAAGGACACGCGATGCCTGGAAACGTATCCGACGAAGCCTTTGCCCGCGCCGCGCAACAGGGCGGCGTGTTGAGCTATGACGATCTTGAGGCCGCCAGGGCCGTCCAGGCCGAGAGCGCGAAGAAGGGCGTCATCGTCGCGCTCGCAGACGTGCTGATCCAACAGGCCGTCATTACCGCCAAGGTCCGCGAGAACATCGAGAAGAAAGCTCACGCGCAACAGGCTGGCGGCCTGATGCAGCTTGGCCCATACAAGCTCATCAAGAAGCTCGGCGAAGGCGGGATGGGCGCAGTCTATCTCGCCGAGGACCTCAACCTTGGCCGCAAGGTCGCCGTCAAGGTGCTGCCCAGGAAATACTCCGAAGACCGCCAGTTCCTGACCCGTTTCCGCCGCGAGGCGCAGGCCACGGGCAAGCTCAACCATGTCAACATCGTGTCAGCCTACACAGTTGGCGAGCACATGGGCTACCACTACTACGCGATGGAGTATTGCGAAGGCGAGACGCTGGACCGCGTGCTGAAACAGCGCCATGTCATACCGTGGGATGCGGCCTTGGGCGCCATGATCCAGGTGGCACGCGGCCTGAAGCACGCCCACGAGCACGGCATCCTGCACCGCGACATTAAGCCGGCCAACATCTTCATCTGCAAGCCGCTGCGGACCAGCCGGTTGGCGGGCGACCTGTTCGCTGAAGGCTTCGTGGCGAGAATTCTGGACCTTGGGTTGTCGAAGAGCATCGGCGTTCCGCAGCAGACGTCCCACACGCAGACCGGCGTGGCGGTGGGGACGCCGCACTATCTCAGCCCTGAGCAGGCCAAGGGCGAAAAGAGTATAGATGGGCGCGCCGACATCTACTCGCTCGGCGCGACGTTCTACCATCTCGTCACTGGCAAGACGCCGTTCGAGGGTTCGACGGCGGCGATAATCATGGTCAAGCACATCAACGAGCAGTTGCCGAACCCCCAGGATATCAACGCAGACATTCCGGACGGCGTGGCCCACGTCATCATGAAGATGATGGCCAAAAAACCGGGCGACCGTTACCGCGACTGCCAGGAACTGCTCGACGACCTTGAACTGGTGATTGACGGCAAGACGCCCGCAAGCGACGCCATTGACGTGGGCAAGTCCAGCGTGGCCATGCGGCTTCCGAGCCGCGACCGTAAGGGAGCGGCGCCGCTTGCTGACGCGCGCCGCTCGCAGACAGGGGCACGCAGCACGCGGGAGCATGAAGCGCAACTCGGCAAGTTGCGCCACGGCGGACCAGCGGTGGCTGAGCCGGGATTGGCGCCCTTGGCGGCGCCGCCGAACTGGAGGCCGGTGTACATCGGCGGCAGCGTGGCCGTGTTAGGGCTGTTGGCGTTGATTGCGGCGCTGGCCACCAGAAATCCGGGCCGCGACTATGAGGGAGCGGACACCAAGCCGCTTGCTGACGCGCGCGGCTCGGAAGGAGCGGCGCGGGCGGCGGACGAGAAGCGCAAGGCTGACGAAGCGCGGCAGAAGGCCGAGGCGATGCGTCTGGCGGAACAGCGGCGCAAGCAGGCCGACGACAAGCGCAAGGCCGACGAAGCGCGGCTGAAGGCCGAGGCCGCGCTTTTGGAAGAAGAACGTCTTAAGCGGGCCGAGGACAAGCGCAATCCAGCCGAGGAGCGGCGGAAGCTCGAAGAAGCGCGCCTCGCCGCTGAAGCGCAGGCCAGAAAGAAGGCACAGGAAGCCGCAGGAACCCAGCCTGAGATGCCCCTGACCACAGCCAACCCGCCGCCGAGCACAAAGGCCGAAACCGCCGCCATTGACGGCCCCGAACGCTGGAAGTACGCCATTGACTTGCTGGCGCTGGTAGACGTTGAGAAGGACCGGCAGGCAGGTGAATGGACGCTCGACAATGGTGAGATCCTTTGCAGGAGGGCAGGACCGGCTAAACTGGCCTTTCCCTACCGCCCGCCGGCAGAGTATGACCTGCTCGTGGAGTTCACATACAACGCTGAAGTCGATTCGGGTTATGTCAACGTCGCGTTTCCTCTTGGGGACTCGGGTAGCTGTATCTTCGCCGTGGGGTTGAGCCAGGGCACCGGGTTTCATCGCGTGGATGGCAAAGGGGCTTGGGAAAATCCCACGACTGTAAAGGCGGCGCCCGGCAGGGGGAAGCGCCAGGTTATCGTCAGGTTTCGCAACGAAGGGATTGAGTGTTTTCTGGATAACAGACCCCTCACGTCCTGGAGGCCCACGCAGGGGAAGTTGGGGCTGGACGCCGAAAGGAACCTTGCCTTGCGGGATCAGTCTTTGCTTGGCTTAGTTCCGAACGGTACAGAGGTCCGCTACCATGCAGCACGCGTACTCGAAATCAGCGGTAAAGGCACGTTCACCCGCCCCGACGACCCCGCCGCGAAGGCGGCGGAGGCCGCACGGAAAGCGGGTGATCTGGCATATCTGACACGCTCGTATGAATTGGCCATTGCCGAAGTCTATGTTCTTCTTGGCCGGAATGACCTCAAGGCCGCTGTGACGCGCCTTGAAGAGGCAAAGGCCGACCTTAAGCCGGTGAATCTGCGCGCCAAGCTGGACATAGACATGGAACTGGCACGCTATGTTGAGGATTTCGGCCCCGCGATAGCAGAAGGCGCAGGGCTGCTAAAGGACAAACGCCCCTTTGTTCTTCAAAGGGCGAATGGAAAGGAGTTGCCCACTGGCCAAGGCACAAAGAACACCGTCACCGATGTCAAGGACGACGTGATCACAGTCGAAGAGGAAATGGGTGGAGCGAAGGCAACGAGCAGGTGGAAGCTCGCGGAACTTTCGCCGCAGAGTCGCTATGAGCTGGCACGGCTGGGCATGGCGCCCGGACCTGAACGCGAACTGAAACTGGCGTTCGCGGGGCTGTTGATGCTGCATGCCGGCACGGGAGAGCTGACGGCCGAGAACGTGCGCCGCAGTCTCGAAGCGGCGCGGAAGGCCAACGCGCCGACGCAGAAAGTGGATCACATTTCCGAGCGGGTGAAGGTGGTCGAGGTCGAAGGGCCGGCTTTACGGGCGTGGGAGAAGGCGGAGAGGCTCTTCGCGACCAAGGATATGAAGGGCGCGAAGGCGGCGTATGAGGTCTTCGAGCGCGATCATGGCAAAACACAGACGGCGGCGAAACAAGCCGCCGCGATCGATGAGCGGCACTGCGCCATTGAGAAGGCGCTCGGCCCCGCGGCGGAACTGACGCTCAATCTCGGCGCCGGCGTGAAGATGGAGATGGTGCTGGTGAAAGCCGGCGAGTTCATGATGGGATCGGACGAAGGCGGTGCAAATGAGAAACCCGTCCACAAAGTCAACATCAGCAAACCGTACTACATCGGGAAGCATGATGTCACCGTGGCGCAGTTCAGGGCGTTCGCCGATACCGCGAAGTACCAGACGGAAGCAGAGAAGTGCAACAAGGGATGGACGGTGAAGGACGGCAAGGAGCAGGAAGTAGCCGGCGTCCACTGGCGGAACCCGGGCTTCAGACAGGAGGATAATCATCCCGTCGTGGTCGTCACCTGGAACGACGCACAGGAGTTCTGCAAGTGGGCGACGAGACTGGCCGGGCGGACGGTGCGCTTGCCGACAGAAGCCGAGTGGGAATATGCTGCCCGTGGCCCGCAAAGCCCGAAGTACCCGTGGGGAGACAAGTGGGAAGGCATCATGGCAAACGTCGCGGATGCTTCACTGCGGCGGGCGGGCTTCGACATGCAGTCCGGCGCGATCAAGGAGGACGACGGCTATCCCTTCACGTCGCCGGGCGGCGCATACAAGAACGCAAGCTGGTGCGGAGCCTACGACATGGCGGGCAATGTCTGGCAGTGGTGCCAGGACTACCTCAACGACAATTACTACGCGCAGTCCCCGGCCATTGATCCGCAGGGACCGGCCAGTGGTGAAGTCCGCGTGCTTCGCGGCGGCTGCTGGGATCGCAAACCTGGCGATTGCCGTTCGGCGAATCGCGGCTATTACAAACCTGGTCACCGTGTTGCCCACGGCGGCTTCCGCGTGGTGGTTGGGTGTGGGTCGTCCAGAACTCCCTGACCTTTTGCACTCCTGCTTCTTACTCTCTTTTTTCTCGCGCGAGGCAAGCTATTCCCCAAAATGGCTCTGTCCGGCTTGTTGCGTAACGACCTGCGTGTTCGAGGCCAAGCCTCTACCTTCCAGCGGACTCCATCACACTTACCGGCGCGTCGCTGCCTCAAGGGGCTCCCTGCGTCTGCTACGGACAACGCGCAGCGACCGCGTCCGGAAAGATGCCACGTCCCCTTGTTGGGAAAACGCCTTCGTTTCGTCCCGCTGTGCGTTCGCCAGTCCATCCACACCACCATCACCACACCATAGCCCACATGCCCGCCGTCAACTCCTCCCGCTGTCCCTCCTGCTTGGTTTTCCGACCGCCCCAGACGGAGTTTTTCGAGGGGACACCCCGGATTGCCACAGATCACCTGAACTTGGGCCTTGGTGCAGTGCCAGGGGAAAAACCTTGACTATGTCCAACCTGCGTTCCACAATCGCCGCATCTAGCAGCAATTGTTCTGGCACTGAGGACATGCCATGGCCGATGACATATCGGACGAAACTTTTGCCCGTATGGTTAACCAGATGGGCATAGCCAAGCCTGCTCAGATCGAGGCGGCCAAGGCCGTCCAAGCCGAAAGCGCCAGGAAAGGCGTGCTGTTGACGCTGCCCGAGGTGCTTATCCAGCAAGGCATCATAACTCCCGTCATCCGTGAGAACATTGCCGAGAAGTTCCGCGCCCAGCAGGCTGGCGGAATCCAGATGCTCGGCCCGTACAAACTTCTGAGGAAACTCGGCGAAGGCGGCATGGGCACGGTATATCTCGCCGACGACATCTACGCCGGGCGAAAGGCCGCAGTCAAAATCCTGCGAAAGAAGTACTCAGAAGACCGATCCTTCCTAGTGCGCTTCCGTCGCGAGGCCCAGGCCACGGGCAGACTCAACCACGTCAACATTGTGTCGGCCTACACCGTCGGAGAGGAACAGGGCCTTCATTACTTCGCAATGGAGTACTGCGATGGCGAAACGCTCGACCGCATCCTGAAGCAGCGCAGATTCATCCCTTGGGACACGGCCGTGGACATCATAATCCAGGCCGCCCGTGCCTTGAAGCATGCCCACGAGCACGACATCATCCACCGCGATATCAAGCCGGCCAATATCGCCATCTGCAGACCGCTGGGGGCCCGACATGGCCGTGAAGGAATGGACGGCAATCCGCGTACCGGCGCGCGCGGCTCGCAGGACCTTTTCGCCGCGGGGTTCGTAGCGAAGATTCTTGACCTGGGCGTCTCGAAGACCCTCGGTCAGGACCAGCCCTTCTTCACGCAGACGGGCGTGGCTTTGGGTACGCCGCACTATCTCAGCCCTGAACAGGCCAAGGGCGAGAAAGACATTGATGGGCGAACGGACATCTACTCGCTGGGGACGACGTTCTACCACCTCGTCACGGGTGTGACGCCCTTCGCGGGTTCGACTGCCGCGGTCATCATGACCAAGCACATCAACGAGCTGCCTTCGAACCCGCGCGAGATCAACGCGGACATCCCAGACCGCGTGGCGCAGGTCATCATGCGCATGATGGCCAAAGAGCCTGCGGATCGTTACGCGGACTGCCAAGAGCTGCTGGATGACCTGGAGCTGGTGCTGGACGGCAAGATGCCGTCTGGCCAGGCGGCTGAGGCGGCCGAGTCAGGCGTGGACATGCGGCCGCAGAGCCGCGAGCGTAAGGGAGCGGCACCGCTCGCTCACGCACGCGGCTCGGATGCGGCTGTAGCTCGATCCTCTGGATCGACACGTGATCCGCCGGATCGGACATCGGCGCCGGATGAGCCTGAACTGGTCCCGTTGGAGGAACTGCCGAGCAGCAAGCCGCTGTACATTGGCGCCGGCTTGACGGGCGTAGGGCTGTTGGCGCTCGTAGTGGCACTGGCAATGATAGGCGGGGGTGACACACCCAGGTTGACTAGCACCGGATTACGGCCAAGCGCAAGTACTGAAGCGGAGGAAGCCAAGGCTGCCGCTGTCGGTCCGCAATCCCCAATGCCTAGTCCCGAACCCGCAGCCACCAACCCTCAACCGGAGGAAGCACCCCCCAAGGAGATCACTGCGAAACCGGATACGGAGAAGAAGCCAACAGAGGAAGCTGCGAAGGCGAAACCGACGGTGGCCAGCCCGCCACAGGCTGTGCCAACAACGCAACCAGCGGCCCAGCCCGAGGCCCCAGGAAAGCTGCCGGGTCTGGATGGCCCAAGGGACAAGGACGGCTGGGTCTACTTTTTCAACGGGCAAAGTTTGACGGGCTGGACGGTAACGATAGGCAACCCGCTGGTTTACGACGGAGCAATCATCCTGGCAGGCTCGGCCGCACTCCAACGCCCCATTCCGGAAACCAACTATGAGCTGCGAGCCAGCGTGAAGATGGTTGATGGACAATCGCGCTATGACATGTCGGGCGGTATCTGGTTTCCGGTGGACGGCCAAGTTCAGATGCACATGGACGGCGATGTCCATCTCTTGGAGGCCGGCAAACTGCTCGCAAGATCCCGCCCTGGCAAGCTTGCACCAGGCGAGTGGCAAGCAGTGCGGCTTTGCGTGTTGGGGAACACGGTAACCTTGGACGTCGAAGGGCAAACGGCCGCCAAGGCCGCCCTCACCAAGACGGCCCCCGGGATTCTGATGCTCGCGGCCGGCGGTGGGCCGGCGAAGATAGCCTTCAAGGACATCTTTGTGCGCGAACTTGGCCCCGGAGCCAAACTGTCAAGCGTCGCTCAACCTGAAACCGTAAACCTGAAACTTGAGACGCCGCCCAAGTATATCCGGTATCTCTCGGACCTTCCTGAGCAGGAAGTGCGGGTAGGTTACGGCAGGTTCGGTAAGAACGGCGACCTCGGCTATGCTGATGGGACTGGCAGGATCGTGGTGGGGGGAAAGCCTTCCCCTAAGGGCCTGTCCATGCATCCCGACGCAAATTCGGAATCGCACGTGGAATACGCGCTCGATGGAGCGTGCGAAACTTTCGAAGCCGACGCTGCAATCAACGATACCGCGGCTGCTGGCCCCGCGAGTCCCTTAGTCTTCAGAGTCCTCGGCGATGGCAGGACGCTTTGGGCTTCCCATCCGACCAAGGAAAGCGGCCAAGCGCAAAACTGCCGCGTGGATGTGAGCGGCGTCAGAAAGCTGGAGTTGGTGGTGCAGAATCTGGGTACTCTCCCTTGCGCTCACGCTGTCTGGCTCGAGCCGCGGCTGCGCCTCCCGACGCCCGAGCAGCTTGCGGCACGTGCGCTGGCCAAGGCAAAGCTCGAGTACGAGCGGCTCAACGCTGAATCCCTTAGTCTGCTCGCCAGGAACGACACGCAAGCCGCTCTTGCAGTTCTGGAGCTAGCCAAGGCCGACCCGAAGCTGGCCGCCTTTAAGTCCGCACTGGATGGCGACATCGAGTGCGCCGGCTACATGCCCGGCGTGAACAAGGCCGTCGCGGACGGCGCGGCGCTGCTGGCTGATGGGCGTCCCTTCACACTGAGGAAAGGCGAAGGCAAGGAGTTGGCCGTCGGGAAGGGCACGAAGAACAATGTCAGCGGCCTGAAGGATGAGGCCATCATTGTTGATCAGGACATTGGTGGCGGCGCAAAGGCGATGGCTAGGTGGCGCTTGGTGGACTTGGATCCGCTGAACCGCTACGAGCTGGCACGCTTGGGGATGCCGCCAGGCCCGGAAGGCGAGCTTGAGCTGGCCTTTGCTGGCCTCCTCATGCTGCACAGTGGCGTGACAGGAATGACTGCCGACAGCATTCGCAGCCGCCTGGAAGCAGCTCGCAGGGGCAACATCCCGGCGGAAAAGGTTGAGCATCTCATTGAGCGGCTGGCGGCATGCGATCATGAAAGAGAGGCCGCGCGGGCGGTGAAGATGACAGAGACGCTCTTGAAGGACAAACAATTCGGCGAAGCCAAGGCTGCTATCGAAGGGTTAAGAAGAGGCTTTTCCGACACCCTGGCTGCTGAGCTTGCGCTGGCGAATCTGGAGAAGCGCTTGGACGAAGGTGTTGCTCCGGGCCTGTGTGCCAAGTGTTACGCCTTGGAATCGGCAGAATTCACAGCACAATCCCTGTGTGACGGCACTCCGCACTTGTTTGCCACACGCATCGTTGAGAACCTCGACATGCCCTCGAGGGAAAAGCTAGGTCGGTTATTCGGCCGCGAAGAAAATATCGGGATTCGGTTCTCGGGTTTTATTCTCGTGCCGCAAGAGGGCGCCTATACCTTCTATTCCAGCTCTGATGACGGCACCATGCTTTATCTCGGCGACACTCTTGTGGTCGCGAATGATGGTGCTCATCGAATGACACCGGAGAAGAGCGGCACCATAGCGCTCAAGGCCGGCATGTACCCCTTCAGGGTCAACTACTGGCAAGGGGGGGGCGACGCAGGCCTGATCGTGGACTGGTCCGGGCCGAACCTCACGAGGCAGATAATCCCTCCAGCGGCGTTCTTCCATCGCATTTCGGAGAAAGGCGAAGTGGCCAGTAGTGATAAGACGCCGCCAGCAGCCCCCGCCCAGAAGCCTGCCACTCCTGGCACGACGCCTGCCGCGCCCTCGAAAACCAGCGCCGTGGGCAACCTGCTCAGCGGCACTCAGGCTAACGATGCCGTCAAGCTGCCAGGCCCACAGACGTACTACCTCAGCGGGGACTACCTGGTTCCGGTGGGGAAGATGCTGGAGATCGAATGCGGGGCCACAATCATTGCGGAATCCAAAGCGCAGCTCACGGTGAACGGCACTCTGACTATTTCCGGCACGCCGCGGGCGCCCGTGATCCTGCGCGGCCGCGGCGAGACGTCCGGCTATTGGAAAGGGCTGAAAATCCAGGGCGCGGCCGCCGCGACCATCAACTACGCGCGGTTCTCGGGCGCCGAGATCGGCCTTTTCTTCGTGGATCCGAGCAAACACAAACACACCGCAAGCGGCTGCCAGTTCTCGGGAAACATCGTCGGCATCAAGCTGCAGCACTGGGTGGGTGCGATGATCGAAAACTGCTCAATCACAGGCAACAGGGACGACGGCATTCGCATTGACTATTGCAGCCTCGCGATAGTATCCTCGACCATTGCCCAAAACCACGGGTGGGGCGTACTGTGTGAAAGCTATACTTCCCTGGAGATGACGAAGTCGGCATTGGCTGGGAATGCCTTGGGCGGTATCAAAGGAGATGGTAAGACGAAAGCAACTGCAACACAGTGCGTGTTTGATAACAGGGTGGACGTCGTCAACACCAGCATTGAAGACTTCGACTTCTCCAGGAACTGGTGGGGCGTTGCCAATACACAACTCTTGCAGGCGGCCCAGACCACACTGCCTACCGTCAAGAACAACCCGGCCAGCACGAAGAAAGGCGCCACCGGGGGCATGGTGCGCCTGAATGGTTTCCTGACCAAGCCGCCGGAGGGCATCGGCGCAAATCTGGAGAAGTAGCTGGGGGGTGATAGGGCTGCCCGTGCGTTGGAAAGATAGATTCTTCCGTAGGAACCCCGAAATGTTCCATAATTCGGCCGAAGCGAAGTGACAGCGGTCGAATACGATACGGGCCATGGAGACTTGCACATCCCAGTTCCGGCTCGTGGTTCTGGCGGGCGGGGTGTCCACCAGCAGCAGGACGTCAGCCGTATCGTGCCTCTTTAGGGACGTGGACATGACGTTGGGAAGTGAGCGTTCGCAGAACACGTCTCGCATGTGGCACGAGATATGCCAGCGGCAGCGGCGGGATGCAGCAGGGGGCACTGGTGGCGCGGTAGCTTGGTTACGCTATAGGTTGGTATTCAAGCGGGTTCAGGCAATGCGTTATCGGCGGAAGGGGCCAAAGTCGAAGTCGTCGTTCATCTCTGACTGCGCCAAGGCGCAGCCCCGGTCGGTCAGTTTCCTGAACCTGCCAACGCTGACGCCCGTTCCCTTGGCCAGTTAGCGGCACCTCGGCTTTGGACGGCGGGGCAGCATCGCCTCATGGCCACGCTTTCCGGCGTCGTTGTGAAAGAACACCGCCCATGATAGCCTCTGACGCCAGTCCATCATCCAAGGAGAGGAACCATCCTGCCAGCGAAGACGTTCAGAAGGTACGATCCAAGGACGAAGGCCGCCATCGTCGCAGCCGCCCTGGCCGCCCGCAAGGACGGCAAGACCTGGGCGGAGGCGTTCCAGGCCGGCAGGGCAGCCGGCTATCGTGGGGGCCGACTTGGGCTTGAGCAGATGGTTCGCAAGGCCAGCGGCAAGGTGCCTGGCAGGTGGGGACGCCAGCCGGCGAAGGCGCAGGCGCCGAAAGTCCCTGGCGGCGATGTCTTGGCAATCGAGGCGCTGGTCGAGAAGATCGTCAAGGACCGCGTCCGGGCGGTGCTGGACGGGGTCATTGCCGACCTGCAACGGGCGCGGGGACTGTAGGCCGAGACGCTGTCGCGGAGGTGGTGGGGAATGGCGCACAGATCGGGGAAACTGCTTGGGGTCGTTGCGGCGGCGTTCATCGCCGCCCACGTTGCCGCTCAGGACACGTGGAAGCCTGCCGACTTCGTCCTGATGTCGCGTTTCGCGAAGGATGTCTCGCCTGAGAAAGTGCTGCCGGAATACCCACGTCCGCAGATGGTCCGCTCCGACTGGAAGAACCTCAACGGCCTCTGGGAGTATGCTGTCGTCCGCAAACAGGACGCGGCGCCGCAGAGCTACAAGGGCACGATCCTCGTTCCGTTCCCCATCCAATCGGCATTGTCCGGCGTCCGGAAGGGCCTCGATAGGGCCAACCGGCTCTGGTATCGGCGAAGGTTCGATGTGCCGGCGGCATGGGCCGGCAAGCGACTGCTATTGCACTTCGGCGCCGTGGATTGGGAAGCGACCGTGTTCGTCAACGGCAAGGAAGTTGGCAAGCACCGTGGCGGCTTCGACGGCTTTGGCTTCGACATCACCGGCGCGTTGATGGCGGAAGGTCCGCAGGAACTCGTTGTCGCTGTGTTCGATCCGAACGGCGGGCCGCTGTGCAACAAAGGCAAACAGACCGCCGGCAGCCTCGACGCTCTGGGCAGCCTCGGCTACACGGCCATTTCGGGCATCTGGCAGACAGTCTGGCTGGAACCAGTGCCTGCGGCGAGCATCGAGAAGCTGAAGATCACTCCTGATGTGGACGTGAGTTCAGTGCAGTTGACAGTCCTCGGCCGTGACGGCGCCAAAGACTGCGATGTCGAAGCCGTCATCCTGGATGGCGCGAAGGAAGTCGCCAAGGCCGCCGGCAAACTGGATGCGCCGCTGTCGCTGAAGGTCCCCGACGCCAGGCTGTGGACGCCGGAGACGCCGTTCCTCTACGATCTGCAGGTGACGCTTACGAGCGGCGGAAAGGCTGTTGACATGGTGAACAGCTACGTCGGGATGAGGAAGATCGCCCTGGGGAAGGACGAGAAGGGCGCCGTCCGGATTCTGCTGAACAACAAGCAGGTCTTCCAGGTCGGGCCGCTCGACCAGGGCTATTGGCCGGACGGCATCTACACAGCTCCGACCGACGAAGCCCTGCGCTACGACGTCGAAGTGACGAAGCAGTTGGGCTGCAACGCCAGCCGCAAACACGTCAAAGTCGAGCCGGACCGCTGGTACTACTGGTGCGACAAGCTCGGGTTGCTAGTCTGGCAGGACATGCCCAGCGGTAGCGCCGGCAAGAACAATAAGCGCGAGTCAGACGAAGCTGCGGCGCAGTTCGAATCCGACCTGAAGGACATGATCGACGGCTGCTACAACCACCCCAGTGTCATCATGTGGGTGATCTTCAACGAGAGCTGGGGCCAGTACGACACCGCGCGAATCGCCACCTGGACCAAGTCCTACGATCCCTCGCGGCTGGTCAATGCGGTGAGCTGCGGCCCGACGTTCGACTCCGGCGACATCATTGACGACCACCCATACTGGATTCCGAACGCGCCCAAAGGAGACGGCAAGCGTGCCGTCGTCATCGGCGAGTTCGGCGGCCGGGCGATGGTCGTGCCGGCGCATTGCATCAGCGAAAAGGACGTGTGGGGCCATCCGGGCGGCACGGTTCTGGCCAGCCCGTGGGAACTGACACGGCATTACGTCAAGCTGATGCGCAAAGTGTACGACGAAAAGGACGCGCACGGTCTCAACGCCGCCATCTATACGCAACTCACGGACGTCGAACGCGAGTGCAACGGCATGGTGACGTATGACCGCGCCGTCGTGAAGGTGGACCCGAAGGATATTGCCGCGGCGTTCCAAGGCCGTTTGCCGCCGCCGCCGGAATTCAAGATGCTCTCGCCGACCGCCAACAGGAAAGCGCCGGTGCTCTGGCGTTACACGACCGAAAAGCCCGCCGACGATTGGTTCAAGCCGGAGTTCGACGCCTCGGCTTGGAGGGAAGGCCCCTCCGCCTTCGGCGCCAGCCCGCGCGAACAGACGGCGTGGAAGACTCCGCACGTGTGGATACGGCGCGAATTCGAGATTGGCGGCGACAAGCTGAACGCGCCGCAGTTGCTGGCGCACCACGCGCTGGGCGCCGAAATCTACATCAACGGCGTTCTGGCGAATACAATGACCGGCTATACCATCGAGTACCAGGAGTATGAGATCACCTCCGCGGCGCGCGCGGCACTGAAGCTGGGCAAGAACGTGCTGGCCGCGCACGGGTTCCACAGCGGCAAAGAGCAACTCCTGGACGTTGGCGTAGTTGACCCGCTGCCTTCGGCGCAAGGCAAGTGAGACTGCGGCGACACAATGATTTGCAGACCTGGAACAACCCGGCCTTCACCGACCTGCTGGATCGGGCCATTCGCTGGGCCGCGGGACGCTGAGCCAGAACGTAAGTCAACCGAACGAGGAGTGCGCCATTATCCGTGCCGCCAGTGTGCAGCAATTGGCTTGCCAGGCGCGTCTCAAACAAACAAAGGATGAGCGTAAAGTGATGGCGAGAACCTTTACACCATTCCCGCGTGTGCTCGCCGCGTCCATTCTGGCCGGCGGCATCTGGGGCGGCCTGAGTTTGCGGGCCGAGGAGCCGAAGGCCCCGCGCACGGGTGGGACCGGCAGCGCGGCGAAAAGCGGCAGCGTGACCGGCATCCTCACCGACAAGACTGACAAGTACATCATGGTCAAGCCTGAAGGCGCCAAGGAGCCGCAGCGTTTCCTGCTTGCACCACCCAACGGCGGCGCCGCCGACCCGGCGGTGCAGTCAGCCCTGAAGATGGTTTTCATCCCCAATCTCGTGACGCTCCAGTGGCAACTGCAGGACGAACCGGTGGTGACAGCCATCCACCCCATCCAGCCTAAGACCAGGATGGGCACGGTGCTCGGAACCATTGTTGCCCGAGAATGCATGGACAAGAGCGTTTACATTGAGGTGAAGCCGGCCCCCGAAGGTTTCACCGAACGCTACTGGCCTCGCTTTGTGGGCAACTCGGCCCCGAATCTCGGTGGGTTCGACAAGGAGATGATCCAGAAGATCGGCGAGTTGAGCGTGGGCGACAGGGTCAAGCTCACCTGGGTTTGCGACGAGCGTAAGCGCGCAACGAAGGTGGACATCCTCATGCGGGCGCCTCAGCCACAGCAACAGCCACAGCCTAAGACGCCGGGGAAATGAGGCCCGGTTCATGGCGCATGCAGCCCCTACCGCGGCCCGCTCATTCTTGCAGGTCCTTTGGCTGCAACGGCTGTGGCAGCGGGACGGGCTACCTCTGGTTCATCAAGAACAGCTTCCCTTCCCCGGCCTCCAGTGAGACTGCGAAGGCTCCGTCCGCGAGGCGCGCTTCCTGGGGCGGTTTCGCGGACTCCTGCGATATCTCGGACACCGTAACCGTCTTCTCAGACGTTGTGACTTTGGCCACGCATCTGTCTTTGAAGGACCTGTTGACAACAAGAACATACGCCTCGTTCTTGCGGCCGATGAAACAGCCCAAAAGCAAGGGCCCGCCTTCGGCCTGCTTGATCAACGCATCCGCGGGCAGTCCCTGCAGGCCGGGCGGCAACGGGGCGGTGGCGTACACACCGGCCGACTCAAGCTGCATCAGCGTCGGTCCAAGGGCTTTCAGCCGACCATTCAGTCGGCGTATGAACTCATATTTCGCATCCCGTTTCCCGTCCGAGGTGATGATCGCGGGCCCATTGCCCAGATTCCACGCCGGCAGCGTCCAATAGGTGAAGTATAGGATGCCACGGGCGCCGTAGGCGAGGCTTGTGTAAACCTGCCAGCGTAAATCCGCGTCGCTCGGATTGCGGTAACCCCAATGCGGCAGGGAGAGGATGATCTGGGTGAACGGCAGTTTCGCTTTCTGACACTGGCGCCGGACAGTGTCGAGGTTCTTGAAGTAGAGGCTCTCATTGCCCGCCATCTGCATGTAGTGGTCCCAACTCACAAGTGTGGGCTTGACCGTCGCGATGAACTGCGAGACGTGCTCTTCATAACTCTTGTTCCCCAACTGCTCCGCGCTCGCGTAGTTGGGAAAGAGGTTTATGAAGGGCAAACGCTTGGGATCCTTCTCCAGAAGATACTGGTTAATCCTCCCCAGGGCCAGAAAGAGACGGGCGTGGGGTTCATCCGTGATAAAGTAGCCGGCCAGGGCCGGATGCGCCGAGTAGTCAGCGATGATGGAGTCCAGAGCTTTCTTCAGTTCTGACGATGTCGCCGAGATCTGCAGACGGCTGTCCTGGACAATGGCCTTCAGGCCTACCGCCTCGCAGGCATCCAGAATCTTGAGGTTGGTCTTGGTGTCGGTCGCATCGGCTGGCGGCATGGCGACGTTGAATCCGCACTCGGCGATCTCCCGATAGCGTTCCACGGATGACTCCGCCGCAGGGGGGCCTCCCCAGTAGGAAATAAGGAATTCCGGCATCTCGGCACAGCGGGCAGCATTCAGGGCGAAAATCATAGCGATGACTCCTTTGCCGAACGATTTAAGGCTTATGTGATGCATCCTTCACCTCCATAGTATTCTGGCCAACAACTAGTAGACTGACCAGTATAGGCCTCCGGGTTTCCTGGCTTAACAACCTAAGACGCCGGTCAACCTGTTCCCCCATACCGCCTGAACCGTCAGCCTCCAGTGCCTTGCGTGTTTTCGCTCCGGACAATCGGGGCTCTATGCTGATCGGCATAGCGCGCCGTCGAGACGTCGTCCATCGGACTCCGCACGCCCTTCGGATCCTGACTAAGCACATAGGTATAGACCTTCGTGGTCTTCACGTCCTTGTGCCCGGGCAACTCCTGGACCGTCCCAATATCGTAGCCCCTTCGAGCGTGATGTCTATCGCCTGCTTGGTTCCGGCGTCGTTGCGAAGGAACGCCGCCCATGATAGCCTCTTACGCCAGTCCATACAACCAGGGGGGGAGCCATGCCAGCGAAGGGTTCCAAGAAATACGATCTGAGGACGAAAGCAGCCATCATTGACGCGACCCTTGCCGCGCGGAAATACGGTAAGAAATGGGCAGAGGCGTTTCAAGCAGTCAGGGGAAAGGGCTGCCACGGCAGTAGCGAGGGCCTGCCGCTTGACCGCCCCACCTTGGAGAGTCTTGCCAGGGCTGCAAAGTCTTGTTTCCGCTGCTTGTCGCGTCTCCCAGTCTCGCGCACGTGGGTGCTCGGCGCGCTGGGTGCCGTGTGCGTGGCGGCCGCCTTGGCCCAGGCCCCGGCGCCAGCGGGTCAGCCGCCGCTGGTGATCTGCACCGACACCGTGCTCGATCCGGCAAAGACCTACGGCTCGATCGTCATCAATGCCTCGAACGTCACCATTGACGGTCGCGGGGCATGGGTGCTCGGCGTCCGGCAGGGCGATCCCAAAGATTTCAATGGCGTGGGCGTCTCGGCCAACGGCGTGTCGAACGTGACGCTGAAGAACCTCAACGCCAAGGGCTGGGACATCGGGCTGAAAGTCGAACACGGCAGCCATTGGCTGGTGGAGAACTGCGACTTCTCCGACAACTTCCACTATCCCGAGGCGGGCTGGGGCGAGCTCTGCCACCATGGCGGCATTGTCTTCGAGTTCGTCGTTCATTCCACGCTCCGCAAGAACAAGGCCAACCGCGTCTGGGACGCCTGCAGGTTGGCCAACTCGCACGACAATCTGGTGGAGAAAAACGACTTTTCTCATACCTCGAACACCTGCGTGAGCCTGTGGATCGCCTGCCGCAACCGGATCCTGGAGAACAATCTCAGTTGGGGCATCCGCATCAAGCCCGGCGAGGTCCATGCCCGCGACTCGGCCTGCGTGATGGTCCAGGCCGGCTCCGACGACAACTACTTCGCTGACAACGACATCACGCACGGTGGCGACGGCGTGTTCATCCGCCCCTATGCCGGCTGGACCAGCAGCGGCAACGTGTTCGAGCGGAACGACGCCTCGTATGCCAATAACAATTGCTTCGAGGCCCAATGCCCGCGCAACACCTATCGCCACAACAAGGCCAACCACGGCAGCCATGGCATCTGGGTAGGCTGGTCGAACGAGACGATCCTGGAGGACAACGAGGCCTCTTTCAACGGTCTGCCCAGCGGGTTCCATAACGCCCCGTGGACATTCAAGCACGTGCCGAAGGGGCCGCAGCCGGGCGCCGCCGGCATCATCATGGCCGGCATGTGCAACCATACGATCTGTCGCGGCAACAAGTGCATCGGCAATAACGGCGTGGGCATAAGCCTCTTCGGCGACGCCTCGCCGGAGCACAAGTTCGCCGCCTTTCACTGGGTCCTGGAGAACAACGTCGTCCGCGACAATCGCTGGGGCATCTACATGGAGTTCGCCGACTGGATCGACTTGGCGGGCAACGTGCTGGGAAACAACCGCGATGGCGACATCATCAAGGGGGGCGCCAACACGAACATCTTGATGCACCCCGACAATCCCCAAATCACCCAGCCGCCCCAGGCCAAGCTGCTCGCGCCGCTGGCCGGGAGACCGGGCCAGCCGGTTCCCGTGAAACTGGGCCAGGAGGTCGTGTTTGACGCCTCGGGCAGCACCGACCCCGGCGGCAACCCGCTCTCCTTCCGCTGGGACTTCACCGACGGGACGACCGCCACCGAGCCCCGTGTGACGCACGTGTTTGGCAAGATCGGCCTGCACAGCATCGGCTTCACGACCACCAACGGCCGCTTCTCGGACCTCGACTACCGGGACCTCCTTGTTTATGAGGACGTCCCGGAGTTCGGCACCGAGGGCCAGGCCGCCCAGTGGAGCTGGAGCGAAGTCCGACTGCGGGAGGGGCTGCACGTGCAGCACGGGAATGAAGCCGCCGTAGGGCCGGCGGTGCCACTTCCCAACCCGAAAACCAAGCTCGAGTTCAGCGATGACCACGAGGTCCGCCTGGTGGGCAATTCGTCGTTGGCGCTGCAAGTGGAGCCTTCCGGCAATCCCATCAGCATTCTCTATCCGCGCGCGAAGAACGCCGGCATCCCGCTGGCCGGCAAGACCGAGCTGGTCTTCTGGGTCAAGATGATCAACACGAACATCCACGCCTGGAAGGGGCTGATGCCCACGGTGACGCTCTACGAATCGCCCACGCAGTTCTGCGAGCTCCGGCCCTACGACGACCGGAAAAATTGGCAGGGCGGCGTTGATTGGATCTACAAGTCGGTGCCCCTGCACGGCAGCCAGGTGTGGAAGCTCAAGGGCGAGGTCCCGGCGACGCTGAACTGGGTGACCATCGAGTTCTACCCTTGGGGCGGCGCGCCGTTCCGCGCCCGGATCGACGGCCTGGCGATAAGGTAAACGGCAGGGGACGGGGGGCAGGAATCGAGAATTAGAAACACGGGAAAAACGACAGCGCGGTGCAGTTCCGACGCGATCAGCCGCACGCTTGTGGTCTCGCCTGACCTGCCTTCCTTTCTTGCTTCCACGTCGGCCACCTTCAGAGCAGGCCACCGCCTCGGCTGGTTCATCGCCTTTCGATATCCAGGCCTAGGTGCCCGCTGAGTACCAGATCTTGAAGCGCTTATCCGTGCCGCCAAGCCGCTACGCAATCACGGTACTCAAGGCAGTGGCATAATATGAAGACAGTATCGAATGCCGGGCTTCAGTCCTATACTTTATTTGCTTACAGTCCCTCAGAGCCTATTTCAGTAGGAGCCTGTGGCCGTCTGCAACCCGGCGGGCCGCCGTTCTTTTTGCCGCAGACCTCGTCTCTCCGCATCACCGATATTCGCCTCTATATCGCTTCGTCGTCGTTCCTCGTCTGCGGCAAAAATCCCTGGCGGCGCGGCCCAGGCATCCTACTGAAACAGGCTCTTAGTGTACGGGAATTTGAGATCGTCTGCAATGCCGCGGAGCAACACGATATTTATTTCGGGGGCGGGGGAGGAGCGGGGTTCAACGAGCCTTCGACTTCGATGCAGATGTCGTCCACGTAGAAGTTGTGTCCCTGCGGATCATCCCCGCCGAAGGCGATGCCGCCGCAGACGTCGAGGAGGAACTCCGTCTTCTTCAGGAACTTTGCGATGGGGATGCGGACCTGCTGGTAATCCGTGCGCAGCTCCTGCAGGTAGCCTTCTTTGATCAGCCAGACGCCTTTCGACACATGCGCTTCGTACCCGCCGCCCGGCGAATCGGAGAGCATCACTCTCACGTCGCGCCTGGATGCCACCTGGCCTTTGATCCAGAAGCTCACGTAATCCATGTCGGTAAAATTCCTGCCTGGGATCATGCTGGATCCCCAGCCGCTGACCCAGGGGCCGCGGGCCGAGTACACATGCAGGCAGCGCTTGCCCGTGCGCGCTTCGGCTTCGACATCGTCCACGATCCCGTTTCGGTCGTCGTACTTTTGACTGTACGCGGAACGATAGCCCTCCGCGAGTTTGCCGCCCCAGCGCACCGTCTCGCCATCCCAGTACACGAAGCTCTCAGGTTTCGGCAAAATATGCAGCGGTACGACGTCGGCTGCCAGCCGGTTCCTATCGTCGCGCGCGTGTACCTGGACCATGATCTCGCCGGGAATGCTGAGCCGGCGGTCCTGGCCCTGCGCCGGGAAATCCCGGCCCATGGCGAACGTCCCCGAAAACACGCCGTCATCGGCCGCTCCGTCGTTGTGCTTGCCGTCGTCGAACAATGTGAAATCGCCCGGCCCGCGCAGTGCCGAGAGATTGGCTTGCACCAGCTTGATTTTCGACTTCGGGTCTTTGTCGAACGGCAGCACCTTCGCCGTGAACTGGATCTGTCCGTCCTTGGCCCACTTCACCACGTTCGGCGTTATGGCGAACGAAGCGATCACCGGCCCATCAGCGGCGCTACTCCGTCCCACATACAACTGGCCGTTGATCGACGCGTACAGGACTTTCCCGTCCGCCGAGGCACAGACGTTCGCGCCTTCCTTCACCAGCGGGCCGTCAAACAATCCGGTGTTCTCCGGCCACCACGTTTCGAAGTCGTCGCGTGAGGCGATCAGGCCATACTGCCGCGGGTCGTAGGCATAGAGCACGTCGTCGTCGGTGTTCTTGCCAAATGCGCCGAAGATGGAGGTCCATTGCGCATTCTTGGGCGGGCCGGCTTGCTGCCAGTCCGGGAAGATTTCAGATTTAACGACGTGCGGCCGGTGGAGCAGCCTGCCTTTCAGTATCCCAAACCAGACCCCGCCGTATCTGATGCGGTTAAGCCCCGCGGCCGACGGGCGGACGTCGCGCACGATCTCGGCCCAGGTTTCGCCGCTGTCCAGGCTATGGTAGATGCCCCAAATGTCTTCTTCGTCACGGGGGTGAGCGCTGACGAGGACCTCTTTGGCTTCCAGCAGAATCTCGTGCGCAAAGAAGTGCTCCCCGATGCTGAACCAGGTGTTACCGCCGTCGACGGTCTTGGATATCCCCGTGGCGCCGTCGCCGTGAGTCGCATAGAAAATCCGCGATCTGCGGTCGTTCGCATCGCACGCCAGGCGCAACACCTGAAGCGATTTGACGCCGCTGGCCGGCGTCCCGACGTCCTGCCAGGTTTTGCCGCCGTCCATTGTCCGGAAAATCCCGCGTTCCCGCGATGCCAGAAACGCCAGTTGAGGTCTCAGCGGCGCGAAAAGGACGTCGGATACACGTCCGAGCTGATCGGGGCCGGTGTTTGGGAGCGGGTCCCAGGTGCCGCCTTCGTCCCGGGTTTCCATGACTCCCCGAGCCGTGGCAACCCAGACGCGCCGCGGTTCGTGTGGATCTGGGAAAATCCGCTCGGCCCGAGGGACATGCAGTTCCGGGTCCCAGACGAAGCGGCCTTCGGAACTGATGGTGGGCGCGGCCGCAAAAACGGTCGCCGCGCTGACGAAGCCGCACAAGCCCGTCAGGACGAGCAGAACGGTCAGGGAACGCGTCACTCTCAGCAGCCTAAGCAGCATACGGTTGTCTACTGGTTCTTCTCAATTTTCTCGAGCGGGACCGGCGGCGGCTCCGTGTTTCCCTGCGGCTTGCCCAAAATGATTTTCTTGGCGTGCCACCCGTCCACGCCTTCTTCGCTGCCCGCCAGTGGAGTGAACTGATTGCCCGCGAAGACGGCCGTGCCCTGGTGGTCGCCGTTGTCGTCGAGCTGCGCGTGCTCGGCCGGCATGCGGCGGCTTTGCCACTGCGGACCCCACTCGCCCAATTGCGGCTCGGCATCGTCAGCATTCGCGTCCAGCGCCTCGGCCATCGTCTTATCCTTCACATTTCCGTAGAACTTCTGCCACAGTTGGCGCGACTGCTTCCCTTCGATGCGCCAGCCGACCTTATCCTCAAGGTACTGACGCAGGTACCATTTCGGGCATTCAGTCGCGGCGTAGTTGAACGCTTCCAGCAGATCGACGGCGCCATTCTTGTCCTTATCGGCCGCGCGGTTCTCATACGCTTTCAGCAGAAACTCCATCAGGTACGTTTCGTTGCCTTCGCCGCTGTTGTTGGTCGCGGTGATAATAGCCCGGCCGGGGAGGCTGCATTTGTCGACGAAGCTGTCCGAACAGCAGGCGCTGTTGATGAGCACGACTTCGCGGTTGGGCAGTTGGTTGAGCAACTCCGCCGTCTCATCGCTCGTGATATCGGGGCCCGGCAGGCAGAGCTTGCCGATTTTGTTCTGCGCGGTGCCGTGTCCGATGTAGACGAGCAGGAACTGGTCGCCACGCTTGACTTTCGATTTCAGATCCTTGAACGTTTTGAGCACGTTCTCTCTGGTGCTGATGTCGCTGGCGATCTCCGGCGCCAGCTCTTTCTTCTCCATCAGAACGCGAACGAAAGCCGCTGGAATTCCGCAGTCAGCCGTCAATGTTTTCTGAAGACGCACCGTCCAATCGCGGTAATTTTCGGTAAAGTTCGGCTCACTGCCTTCGCCGGCAACAATCAGAGCATACGCCTGGAATTTCTGCGGCTCGCCCCCTGTCGCGACCGCGCCGCAAAACAGCGCCAGCGCACACAGCCAATATTTCCGAAAATCGCGCATGGTCGTCTCCATGAGATCCTTACATAGCATGGGCATCTTGCCCATTTTCACGGGCTGGAAGCCCGCGCTACGCCAGTCCCGCCCGCCGCCTGACACTCCATTCGAGCCCCAGGCACAACACCAGGACGATGAAGAAGATCGGGGCGTCCCATAGATCCTTCTCTTCGACGTATGAGCCTGTCCGTTCCTGCTGGGCCAGCAGTTTTCTGATCTCGCCTGTCAGGCCGCTCGTGTCGCTTTCGCTGAAGTACTCGCCGTCGGTTTTCTCCGCCATCTGCCGCAGCAAAGTTTCATTCAGACCGGCGTTGTTGAACTCCAGGAACGGCTGCGTGACGCTGAACGCCGTGTCGATGTCGATCGCCTTCAGCTTCGGGATTGCGACATGCACCGAGACCTTGTGATCGCCATGCTCGCGCGTCTCATAGCGGCACTGGTATACGCCGTCTTGCGTCAGGATCCACGGCATTTCGAGTTCTTCGACGTTGCCGAACGGGTCCTGGATCTTCGCTTTAACCGCCGCGTCATTGACGGCCTCCAGCGCCGTGCCGAGCACCGTTGCGCGCAGAATGACCGGCTCGCCCTTGGCGTACACGTCGCGGTCCAGCGTAACCGAGACGCTTTCCTTTGAACCGACCGCCAGCCAGCGCACGAACTGCCGCCAGAACTTCTCCTGAATCTCATTTTCGATCGGAACCGCCATGCGCCAGGCCCACGAACTGCCGGTGCAGAACGCCGCTGCGCGGCCGCGGCCGTAGGGCTGCACGGCTAGAATCGGCTGCCCCGTCTTGGGATGGACGCCCAGAACTTTCGCCCCCGACTTGACGCCCTTCATCATGTTGTAGCCCTGCAGTTCGGGCACGTGCTCCCAAACTTTCTGGTTCTGCTCGGGGTCATCGTCCTGATGCAGGATGGGGTGCCGCAGTGTGGCCTCGGGCACCTGCATCTTGAAACGTTCGAACGAATAGGCGCTCTTGCCGCTTTCCATGGTGACGGGCAGCAAGCCTTCGATCGGCGTTCCGATGTAGCCGCCCAGGTTGAACGAATTGACGCCGCCGAGCATCACGAAGCCGCCGCCGCGTTCGTTGACGAACTGCTCCGTCATCCGGAGCTGCTCCGGCGTGAAGAAGCCGGCTTCGATGTCGCCGAAGATGATGGCTTCGAACTTGTACAGCAGGTCCTTGGTTGTCGGATAGCCCTTCTGCAGTTCGGGCATGTCGTCGGCGCCCTGCACGTAGAAGCGCCCGTGGCCGGTGCGGAGGATCGACACGATCCGGAGATCCGAATCGCGGAACAGCGCTCGCCGGACGAAACGGAATTCCGTGCGCGGACTGCCTTCGACATACAGCACCGGCAACCGGTTTTCGCTCACTTCGACCGCAAACTCGCGGAGATTATTGTCTTTGACCTTCTCGTCCGGCGCGGGCTTGATGTAAAGGTTGTACTTCTGCTGGCCGACCTGTTCCGGATAGAACGTGAAGCGCACTTGGTACATGTCTTTGCCGGGTTGCGGGCGCACCGGCATCGTTGACAGGATCGCCTCGCCCTGCCGCAGATAGACCGTGAACGGATCCTTGTAGCCGGTGCAGCGCACCGTCGTAAACGCTTCCACCTGCGAGTTGCGCCGGACCTTCTGCGGCACGGCCACGCGCACGATCTCGTAATCGTTAGGAGGATTCGGGCTGCCGTAGCCGACGGTGTACAACTTGATCCTCTGAGCGGCCAGGTGCGCTGCCATTTCGAGCGGCGAACCGGCGCCGTTGTTGCCGCCGTCCGTCAGCAGCACGACCGCGGCCACGGGCAATCCGCGCAGCTCCTGATCCACGTCTCGAATCGCGCGGAACAGGTTGGTGCGTTCGCCGTCCGGCAAGATCGCCCGCGGGTCGTTCGCGCGCTTGGCGCCGTCCGCAAACGCGAACACCCGCACCGCGCAGCTCTTCGCCAGTTCGGTCGCCAGTCCGTCGCCCCTCTTGTCGCCCATAAGCAGCTTTGTGGCTGCGTCGAAACGGCTGCCGCCTTTCGTGGAATCCTCAATCGTCATGCTTTTGGACGCGTCGAGCATCACAGCGACGAACGTCTCTTCGTTTTTCAGGTTCGGAAGACGCAGCGTCGGACCGAGGATCATTATGGTCAGCACGATCAGCGTCAGGGAACGCAGCGCGATCAGGATTTTGCGGCGCAGCGGCGAAATCGACTGGCGCGAACGGCGGTACAGCCAGAAGACCAGCGCCGCCGCCGCGACGCACAGCAGCAGCCGCACTTCGGCGGGCATTCGCGTCGAAAAGCCGACTTCGCCTTTTTGGAACAGTTCCTGTGGATACTTGAAGAGGCGCTCAAACATTGGTGTCGCTGAAACTCAACTCCTTCACTTGGTTCGCGCCTATTCTTTCGCCAGCCGTTCGTAGTACTCGTTCACCATCTCACGGTACTGAATCGGCGTCTGCTCGCGCTGCGCCGCCGACAGACGTTTGGCTTTCAGCACGCTTTCCAGCTTGCCTTCCAGATGCGAAGAGACGGCCTTGATCGAGTTCATGTAGCTCGCCAGCCTCGGTTTCTGGTCTTCCTTGAACATGCCCTGGAAAGCTCTCTCTTCCTTGACTTCGTTTTGGATCTGCGCCTGCAGCTTCGAGTCCAGCAGCTTGTCTTGTTCAAGGCGTCGCGCGAGCTTGGCCGTGTCGCGGTACAGCTCGGCCTTCAGCTTGGTCTGCTCTTCAGGCGTTAACTCTTTCTTCGCATCGTTCTTCTTCTCAGCCGTCTGCTTATCACCGGGCTTCTTTTCGTCCGGTTTCTTCTCGCCGGTCTGCTTGTCGCCGGGCTTCTTTTCGTCCGGCTTCTTCTGGGCGGTCTGCTTATCACCGGGCTTCTTTTCGTCCGGTTTCTTCTCGCCGGTCTGCTTGTCGTCGGGCTTCCTTTCGTCCGGCTTTTTCTCGGCGGTCTGCTTGTCGTCGGGCTTTTTTTCGTCCGGCTTCTTCCCGCCGGTCTGCTTGTCGTCGGGTTTCTGTTCGGGCTTGGGGGCGAGTTTCTCGGCCTTGGCGAGGAGTTCCTTGGTTTCGTTGAGCGCGCGCTTCAGTTTCTGTTCGTTGGTCGCGGCCAGCGCGCTGCTGGCGTTCTGCAGCGTCGTTGTCACTTTCGCCAGCGTCTTGTCGAGCTTCTCCTGGTTGGCCTTGGCGTCCTTGAGTTCCTGCTCGCCCAGGTTGACGGCCGCAGTGATCATCGTGGCGGCAAGCTCGTCCTGCTTCATGATCTTTGCCGCTTTCTTCAACTCGTCCGCGGCGTCTTTCTTGCGCGCGTCTTCCGCCCATTTGGCGACTTCGTTGACGTAGTTCTCCAGGTTCTCCGCGTTCTTCTGGTTGTCGACCTGCAGCTTGGCGAGTCCCTGCATCTTCTGCAGTTCCTGCGGCGTCAGCTTGGGCTCGTTCTTCTTCTCGGTCTTTTCCGCGCGCTTCTCGGCTTCCTCGACGACGCGATTGGCGGCCTGCTGAATCTTCTTCTGCTCATCGGCGATCTGCAGCGCCCGTTCCTCGGCCGCCTCGACCGCTTTTTCCAGGCTGTCGTACTGGGAGACTTCCAGTTTCTCGGCCGCCTTGACGAGTTCCTCCTTGGCCTGCTCGCCGCGCGCGGCCGCCTTCTGCAGGTTGTCTTCCTTGATCTGTTTGGTGGCTTCCTCCATTTCCTTTGCAGACTTGCGGAGATGGCCCAGGACGTCCTTGGCTTCCTTGTCCGGCTTCTGAAGTTCGGCCGCGAGCTTGTTCGCAAGTTTCTTGGCGTCGTTGGCGAGTTGATCCTGCTGCTTCTCCAGCGTCTTCTTGCGTTCCTCGCGTTCCGTTGAATTCTGGTCCTGCTGCTCCGGATCGGTCTTCCGCTCATTCCTTTCCAGCGGCTTCCCATCAGGCTTCTGGTCTTTCTTGTCCCCCGGCTTCTGATCCGTCTTTTCTTCCGGTTTCTGTTCCTTGTTGTCCTCCGGTTTCTGCTCTTTTTTCTCCTCGGGCTTCTGGGCGAGCTGCGGATCTTCCTTCTTCTCGTCCTGATTCTGCTTCGGCTTATCCTCTTCCTTGGTCGCGGCCAGTTTCTTGGCCTCGTCGATCACCTGCTGCTCCTTCTTCTGCAGCTTCTGAGCTTCCTCGCGCAGTTCCTTCGCCTCTTCGCTCTTGATGGCGCGGCGGTACTCCGGCAGCTTCATTTCGTACGGCGGCGCCGGGTATTCCGGCGTCGGAATGTCCATCTTGACGAAACCAAGCGCGTCCTTCATCGGGTCGGAAGGCCGGCCGTCTACCACGCCATCGCCGATCTCGCGTGTGGGCATCTTGTCCTTCATGTCCAGCCCGGTCGCGGCTCTCTCGTACAGCGCCAGGCCCTTGCGCAGTTCGGCGACCGCTGCGCCGGCGTCGTGTTTCTTTAGGATTTCGATGCCGCGCGCGACATACTCGTCGCCTTGCAGCACCAGCGCGGCTTTCTTGGGCGGCAGCAATGAGATCTTCGGCTTCTTGAACGACCGCGGCTTGCCGCCCTCGGTCATCTTGTCCCACAGCGAGTCGCAACGCTGCTCATAGTCTGTTTTCTCAATGTGATCCTTCTGGACGTGCACGTTCCAGATCGCCGCAATGAAGAGCATCAGGTCCAGCGGCGGCGCGTGCGCGCGCGCGTGCGTTCCGCCGCTGGGATACGCGCCCGCGATTTCGAAGGGCCGCACCTTCAGCATGTAGATGTCCGAAACCGCCTCCTGGCCTTTGAGATCCTTGACAATCATGTGGTAGAACAGCGAGTCGCCGGCATCGACGCGCGGCTGCAGTTCCGCCAGCGGCAGGACGACGGTGAATTCTCTCTCGCCCGGGCCGGCGTCTTCGACTTTGAACGGCACGCGGTGCGGCGTATCCGCGCCCGAGGAGAAGTTGTAGACCAGCTCCACGCTGCCGATCCCGACGTCCTCCTGGACTTTGGCGGTGAAGTCCACTTCGGCGTCCGGGTGGCAGGCCATGTCCGACGCCGGCGCGACGACCGACAGTGTCGGCGGCTCGTCCGTCAGCGCCTTGATCATGAAGGAGATGCCGGGTTCCGAATCCTGGCCGTCGGCGCTGCGCAGCTTGACCGTGTAAGCCGCGTCCTTTTCGATCGTGAATTCGCCGGCGGCGGCCCGCCCGCCGGCCTCGCCGGCAAGGACCAGCTCCTTCCCGTTGTCGAACTTCAGTTCGCCTCTTTCCAGCGGCGTGTTGGCCAGCGCGCGGAATTTCACCTTCGTCCCGATCAGCGCCGTGATATCCGCCGCCTGGGTGGTTTCCACGACTGTGTTCCACTTGGTGTACGCGGGCGGCGTCAGCGTCAACTCATAGCCTTTGATCTCCAGCTTGTCGTACACAGTGACAGCGTAATTCGTTTTTGACACCTCTCTGCCGCTCTGAATCATGAATTCCAGATCGTCATTGATATCCGGCAGCCGAATGGCAAACGAGTTGAGCTCCTCGATCTCTTCCATTTTGAGCTGCTGGAATTCGATTGTGCCTTTCGTGCGGAACTTGATGCAAACGTCCTGGCGAGGGGCGCGGCTGAGCTTCGCTTTCACGCCGATCGCCGAGCCGCGCAGGACGCGCTCGCCGGGCGTGATGGCCACTTCAAAGCCGATCTTCGGCTCACCGTCCAGCAGCGTGCCCATCGCGCGGCGGTCCTCGTCGGTCACTTGCCAGGGCATCAGCAGACGCGTCGCCCGTGCGCCGAAGAAGCTCGAAAACTTGAAAGCGGTGAGGCCAAAGAAAAGCAGCACGATGACCGCAGCGATGGCGTACTTGCGCAACTTTCGGACGTCGAGCAGCTTGGAAAGCTGAATGCTGCCGGCCTTTGTTACCGCGGCATAGACGATGTTTTCGACGATGAAGTTGTAGAGCGCCGAAGAACTCTTGCCGTCGCCTTTGCCGAAAGCCGTCGCCGACAGCAGCGCGCCTTCGGTCTCCTGCTGGCGTTCTTCGATATACAGCGCGACCTGGTCGTCGGGAATGACGCGCAGCAGCGGCCTCAGCACGTGCCGCCCAATCAGGAATGCCAGCACCGCGCCCATGATCGTCAGAAAGGCGACGCGCGCCGGCTGCTGCAGGATGTAAATGTAATCCACCAGCGCGAACAGCAGGAACATGCCCAGGCCTTCAATTGTGACGGCCGCAAGTCCCTGCAGCGCCGCGGCGCGTTTCCAGGCCCAGCGGACCCGGTTCAGGTGTGACTGTAGCTCGACATATTGCGCCATGGTTCACCTCGAACAGATACCCATTTGCCTCTGCTAGAAATACACTGGTCGCGTCGAGCAGTGCCTGTAATTTCCCAAACAATCTCACCGCCTGGACGTGTTGTTGGCCAGGACGTGTTCGGCGAAAAGCAGCACCACCAGCGCGATCAACAGGTACCAGCCCAGTTTTTGTCCGCCCTCGATACGTTCCCGAACGGAATTCGAGGCCGCCACCCAGACCTTGTGTCCTTCGATCACTTTCTGCTGGCCGTCGGGGTCGGACGCAACGGCCGCGATCATCTCCTGGCCGTCCATCATGGCCGGTTCGGCTTCCGCGCGCGGAATGTTGACCGCCAGCTTTTCGTCCTTATCGCCGTTCTTGACTGCGTAGATGCCCGGCATCGGCGCGGCCAGGGCCGCTGCTCCCGGAGTGGGCTTGAGTTTCTCGCCGTCGGGTTTGATGACCTCGACTTTGGCGACGCCGAACGCGAGCGCCTCGCCGACAGTGGCCGCCGTGAGGCCTTCGCTGTGCACGGCCAGGTATTTCATCGCCTCATGGATGAACGGCACGAACACGCCCCCTTGCAGGCAGAAGTCGTTCCACTTCATGCCGGCGCTGGACGTGAACAGCAGGCTGTAGCCCTTGCCGATGCCCTGTTCCAGCAGCGCGGGAGGGCCGTCAATGTAGCGCGCGAGCACACGCGCCGCTTGCGAATCGGTGATCGAGAAATACTTGCTGAACCTGGCGCTGGCGAAGTCGCCGCTTTGCGGCATCGTGAAGTGCTGGAAGATCGGATGCTGCAGCTCGATCTCGCCGACCGTCCAGCCTTCGCTCTTGTCCTCCTTCGCGCAGACCTGCTTCAGGCGGCAGGGCACCAGGCCGCTGAAACTCCGGTTGAAATCCTCGGCAATGACGCGGTCGCCCGGGAACACCATGATTCCGCCGCCGTTTCCGATAAACGTCTTCATCGGCCCGGCCAGCGCTTCCGCAAGATAGCCGACATTGGCGAAAATAACCGCCTGGCAGCCTTCCAGGTCTTTGGCGCTGAACGCCTGCGGCCCGATCTCCCGCACCTGGAACGGCGTGCCCGGCACGGAGAGCGCTTCTTTGACGAAACGCCCGTCGTCCAGCGCCGCCGACGCATTCGGACTGCCGTTCACCAGCAGCACCTGCACGCGCGGCAGGACGCGCACGTTGAAGAACCAACTGTTGTCGTCCGGGAAGTCGTCTTTCGCGTCCACGACGAGCGTGCCCGCGCTGTCGCCGGGCTTCTCGAACTTGTAGGTGAAACGGACGACTTCGGTCTTGCCGGGGCCGAGGTTCACGAACTTCTCGTCAATCTTGGCGCCGTCTATCGTCAGCGTCACTTTGACGTTCTTGCGGTCCTGCCGGCCGAAGTTGACGACCTGCAAGCTCAGCGGTTCCGCGCGGGTCGAGAGCACGCTGCTTTTCGGAATGGCGACTTGCGTAATCGCTACGTTATCAGCGGCGCTCAACGCGGCCGGTTTGACCCTCAAATCCGTTCCCGGCGTCACGCGCCAGTCGCCATGGAACTGCGACCAGCCGCTGCGCTGCAGGTCCGAGACCAGGACGATCTCGCGTCCGACATGCTTGTAATCGTCGCCCTGCAGGAGCCGGTCGGCCTCGCGCAGTCCGGCCAGGAGGTTCGTGCCGCCGTAGCCGGCTTCGAGCGTGTTGATCGCGGCACGCACCTCGTCCAGGTTGCCCGTGAGATCCACCACGCGCCGGGCTTCCTGCTCGATCGTCAGCAGCGCCACGCGGTCGAGGCCTGCGTGGTAATTGCCGATGCTGTCGAGCGCCTGCTGCCTGGCTTCCTGCATGCGCGAGCCGATGCGCATGGATGCGGACGTATCAATCACGACGACCGCGACTTTGCCGGCGGTTCCCGCAGCCGCGCTCGCCTCGGTGGCTTTCATGAAGAACGGACGCGTCAGCGCCAGCGCCAGCAGGCACATCGCGGTCGCGCGCAGGATCAGCAGGATCAGTTCGCGCAGCGCCTGGGTACGGGTGATTTTACGGGAGGTGCCGAGCAAAAAGCGCGTGGCCGGGAACACAATGCGCCGGATGCGATCGCGCTGCAGAATATGGATCAGGATCGGGACAGCGGCCGCGGCCAGGCCGCTGAGATACCAGGGGTTCAGCAGATTCATGGACGCTTGTCTTCCCTCATTTGCCCCTCTGTATACCCCACGCGGGTGAGAATCGAGCTTTTTCGCGGAGGCTTTGGGCTTTGGACTTTGGGCTTTGGGAAGGGCGCGCACGGCGGTGCCGCAATCCTCCTGGATTGCGGCCGACGATGCCCAAAGCCTAAAGCCCAATTCCTGAACGGCCGCACTGAAACAGCCTGGGGCCTGGTGCAGCGCAGGCCAGGTTTGTCTTGCTATCAGAGCAGGAAGATGCTACTATTTCAAACATGAAGAAGTACCGGGAGTTCGAGATTGACTATTTTCAGGATGAGGACGGATATTTCACCGCACAGGTTCCGGCCATTCCGGGATGCATAGCTTCCGGCAAGTCCCTGCAGGAAGCCTACAGAAACGCGGTTGACGCTATTGAGAGCTGCCTCGAAGCCCGGCGCGTGGTCGGGGCAATGAAACTACGCAAACCGCGTTACGCGGGACTTAACCTCTACCGGCACGCCATCCATGCCTAAGCTGGTCCGGTCTCGTACAGGGATCTGGCGCGCAAACTGAAGCACGCTGGCTACATTGAAATCCGTACTACCCGGCATCCGGTGTATTACCTCGCAGAGAAGAATCTTACCATTCCTGTGCCGCAGCATCCCGGCGATGTCCCGAAAGGCACCTTGCGGACCATAATCAGGGAGATGGGCATTAGCGTCGAAGATTTTAATAATCTGTAGCCAAACCGCGTTTGGAGGCGTGAGACGACGAATAGGAGCGGCACTGGCTGCGGCCAGTGGCACCAGGCCCGGGCCAGTCGTGTCAACACGATGAGTCTCGCGTTTCTTGCTCCGCCAGAGTCGGCGGCCAGCCGCTAGGGAAGTGCCCGTAAATGTCGCGGTATGCGTTGATCGTGGACGGCGGCGGCCTGCGCAGGGCTTTCCGGACGTCTGCGCGAAAACCTTTCTCCAAGCTGGCTTGCATCTCCGCCAATTCCTTGTCGCGCCGCCGATCTTCCTCCTCCTGCGCGAACGCTTCGGAGGGCGACCTGGCC
>Ga0209777_10000852_pt1 | contig 47288 bp, 39 predicted proteins | sample FrelakmetHBP12HB_FD_187147 | JGI IMG/M metagenome (GOLD analysis project Ga0209777, IMG submission 187147) | Freshwater lake sediment microbial communities from the University of Notre Dame, USA, for methane emissions studies -HBP12 HB (SPAdes)... | ecosystem: Environmental > Aquatic >... | reverse complement strand
GGTTGAGTGGGTTAGACGAAAAGCCATGCATCTTTTTATGCACAATATAAGAAACACAAAACTATCTAACAAAAGCTTGTTGCGACTCATAGACACGAAATAACGTGAAAACGCAAACAGTCAGTTAGATTAAAAAGGTATTCCTGAGAGCGCTTGGCTGTGCCTTATATTTGATTTGGAAAAATTAGCAGAGAAAAACTATAGACGCATGCTTGAAAATAGCTCGCCACAAAACGAGATTTACCTGCCTGAATTGTAAGTCAGTTGAAAGATTCACAACCAATCTCGTGTTCACAATAGCTTAGCCGTGGCACAATTCGCATCTTCAACTTATTCCAACCTTCACTATCTCTATCAGGAAAACGCGTTCTTTTGCCACTTCTATAGTGACAAAAAACCTATAAATTAATAAACTCTATGTGGTTATTGGGTTTAAGCGGCGATAGCTTGGCTAATTCTTCCACATACTTAAGGGAACCAGTCATCGAAACTTCAAATCTTGTCAAGATCTACAAGGAAGGCGCAATCAGAGCTGTTGATGGACTCGATCTGAAAATAGGTAAGGGAGAAATCTACGCCTTAATCGGCGCTAACGGATCGGGCAAAACCACAACCATTAGCATGCTCACTGGAAGCCTCTTCCCCACGTCAGGCGAGATCCGGGTCCTTGGTCTACAAATTCCAAAAAAGCGTCGAATTGTCTCATCCAGAATTGGTGTAGCTCCGCAGGAATACGCGTTATACAGCGACTTGACAGTGGAACAGAACATTTGGTTCTTTGCCAAATTATACAGTATGGACCGTGGTTCTTTTCTAAAAAGGCTCGATGAACTTCTGCCCATCTTAAGGTTAAATGAGCGAAGGAAGACCACTGTCTCCAACCTTTCCGGAGGCATGAAGCGAAGAGTCAGTATAGCCTGCGCTCTCGTACACAACCCTGAGATCGTGTTCTTTGACGAGGCAACAGTTGGCATTGATCCGGTGCTCCGTGCTTTCTTTTGGAACTATTTTCGAACGTTGGCAGAGACTGGATTGACGATTGTTTTGACTTCGCATGTTATGGATGAAGCAGAGAGAGCGAACAGGATCGGATTAATGCGCGCAGGGAAGCTCGTTGAGGAGGGCACACCTGAAGAAATCAAGCGGAGAAATTCGGCTTCTTCAATCGAGCAGGTCTTCATAAAACTCAGCGAAGGAACGGTGGCAGATGAGTAAAGCGAAGAAATTCTCGTTAAATCGTGTTATCGCTGTCTCATGGCGGGTCTTAACACAAATCTCCCGAGATAAACGTACCATAGCTCAAATGATATTCATACCCGCAATAATTATGCTTATATTCGGTTTGGTCGCAGGCGGAGCCGCAAAAAACCTCCCCATAATAGTTGACAACCAAGACGCGGGTTACATTATTCCGTCAGGGCAAAACTCCACTAGCCTCCATTTTGGCAACTCCATCCTGTCTTCACTTCAGTTGGATGATCGAGTCAAGGTCAACGTTGGAAGTTTTGTGTCAGGCAAAGTAGGCGTAGATAACGGAACCTATTATGCGGCAATAATCTTTCCAGCTAACTTTTCTGAGGTACTATTTCTAAGAAATGCTGGACAAAGCCTCAATGCGTCAGTCACGGTTTACATAGATGGCACCAATCCCACGATTCAAGCCGCTGTTATGGTGGCTGTGCAGAGTTCGCTGCAAAACACATTTGGCAGCGGAGGGGTTGTTGTTAATGAACAGTTTGCGTTTGGGGGCGTTCAGTTCTCAGGGCTTGACGTAAGTATTCCTGCAGTGATTGGTCTGGTGCTCACTCAGGTAGTGCTCCTCATATCCATCATAACATTAGTTAAAGAAACCACGTCAGGCGTTTTGTCAAGACTCTACGCCACACCTCTTTCAGCCTTTGAGCGACTTCTCGGATTCTCATTTGCGCTTCTCATTTTGGGAATAGGAATGACGGGAGTGGTTCTTTTCATAGGATTAGTAATCTTCGGAGCAATCGTGCAAGGAAGTTTCGTTCTACTCTTCTTTGGAGCAGTTCTTTTTGCATTGCTTAACATCTTCTTAGCTGTCTTTCTATCTAATTTTGCAAAAAATGAGCTTCAAGCAGTCCAAATGGTACCATTGATCACCCTGCCCAGCATGGCTCTGAGCGGAATGCTCATACCTGTTTCCACCTTCCCAGGATGGGTCCAGACAATTGCCCAGTTTGTTCCCATGTACTATGCTAACAAATTGTTTGAGGGAATAATGCTAAAAGGATATGGAATAAGCAACCTTGCGCCTCAGTTAATCATTATCGGAGGAATAGCATTATTGTTCTTTGTTCTTGCAGTAATTACTGTGAAGGATAGAATGCCCGATTAAGAAAGTATCTTGAGCCCCCGGTTGCCTAAAAAACTGTTAAAAATCAACTGTTAGCATGATTTTTGGCAGTTTAGCGTATTTTCGTATTCACAATTTGACTGGCAAAATATTTTGGCAAGTGTCATGCTAGTTAAAAATTTAATATTTGGCGACTGATAACTGAAATCTAGAAGTGTTGGTCTTCAGAAGTTGGAACACCAAGTCGCGCTACCACTACGTTTCAAACGGAAGACTACTTAATTCGGTTCTTACTTTTGTACTAAAATATTCCTAAAATGTGAGTTGCTTCACCTCTAATTAGCGATATTGTCCATATATAAGAAACAGAGGTATCATCGCTTTCCTTATTCTCATACAGCCCATTTTTGAAAGGGGTCTGGATACCCAGAACCCAATAACAACAAAACCCAAGACAGCCGCAACAGTTCCAAAGGCTACATGAACCCAAAAAAGAAAAGCGTAAAAAACAGGAAGCCCAACGAGTATTCTAAATCCGCCTCCGACTGATGGAATCATGATGACAAAAATAAGAAAAATGTGCAATACAAGAGCGAGAATGGTCAAGTATCCATGAATCGCGAAATTTTTCTTGTTGCCGATTCCTTTTACAAAGGGAAGTCCCAATATGAGGAGAAGGAAAATCACAACTTGAAGAGTTATTGTTTTCAGGCTTGCATGAGTTAAGTTATGGTGGATTGTACCATTTCCAAATCTTATCCGCTATGTCCCCGGAATAACCAGAATTGGCCAGAACCGTCTTTAAGGAACCTTCCGAAAGTACATTCTGCTTTTTGCCGTTTTGCCGAGGTTGCATAGTCTTTTTGCCTTTGGGTTAAAAATAAACGTTATGAACCGCTATCCGATCAGTAGATGTGTACAACACAAATACACCAAAGATTTGGGTTAAAATTCAATAAAACAAAAACTCAACTAAATTATCATTAGACCTTAGTCGTAATTGGCTACGCAGGAGAAAAGCGCAAAATTTCTACCATTACCTAATCAACAGTTACGCTTTTCACAAGATACCCGTCGCTAAACTACGAAAAAATCATAGTTTTTCTAGCACAACTAATTATGACTAAAGTCTATTGAACCGTTAACAGTACGCTGAAGGCGCCGTCGTTCGCTTAAGCGGCAAGAAACCAACTAAAGTGGACATAAGCACAGATATCACAACTGAGTCAGGCGACGAATGGACTAAAGAATTCTCTGAAGATGCGACCTGGAACGTTATGGACCGCATGGTCTCTAACATTGGCAGAGTCGTTGGTTTGAAAGAGACACAAAAATCGTTGCTCTACAGAAAAAGAGATTCTACTTTACTTTTCATAGTATTGTCATGTGATCTTTTTTTGTCAACGGAAATCAGTATTCTAAATTCATAATTGACTTATTACCATTCATTAATTGTTTGGCTGTGGGGCATGGCTAATACAAACTCTCAACCAGAATGGCGTTGTTGTAGGAGTAGCTGATTTGGCTTCTTCAAACAATAAGAGCGCTATTCATGTTTTGTATGTTGACGACGATCAATCGTTGCAAGAGCTAACGAAGTTGATGCTGATGGATTTGGATAGCCGCTTTGAAATTGATTGTGCCTGTTGTGTTGATGAAGCCTTAAAGAAACTATTAACTGGGCATTTTGATGTTGTGGTTTCTGATTATGAGATGCCCCAAAAAGATGGACTCCAATTTTTAAAGCAACTGCATGAACAGAATAACCTCATCCCATTTATCCTATTTACGGGGAAAGGCAGAGAAGAAGTCGCCATCAAAGCATTAAACCTTGGCGCAGACGGATATATCAACAAGCAAGGTAGCCCCGAAACAATCTATGGGGAATTATCTCACAGCATTAATTTATTAGTCGACAGATACCAAGCAAAACAGGCTTTGCAGAAAAGTGAGGCGAGATATCGCAAGCTCTATGAAGCCAGTTCCGTCGGAGTTGTTGCCCAAGATCAAAACGGTGCTATCATAGAGGCAAATAGTGTGGCTTGCGAAATGCTTGGTTTGACTCAGGATCAAATACGTAGCCGATTATCTTCTGACCCTAAATGGCATGCTATTCGAGAGGACGGTTCACGATTTCCAGGCAATGAACACCCCTCAATGGTTGCGTTGCATACTGGAAAACCAGTTAAAGACGTGGTTATGGGTGTGTTCAACCCCAAAGAAGGTGCATATAGGTGGATCCAGATCAATGCGGAGCTAATGCTGGACCCTGCAACAGGCCATGTCAAAGCCGCCATAACTAACTTCATTGATGTCACCCAACGCAAGAGAGTGGAGGATGAACTTAAGGTTTCAGAAGAACGGTTTAGGCTCATTTTTGAGTATGCTCCCGATGCTTACTACCTGAGCGATTTAAAAGGTAATTTTGTAGACGGCAATAAGAGCGCCGAAGACCTGACTGGATATATCAGAAGCGAGTTGATTGGCAAATCTTTTTTGAGTCTCAATTTGTTATCGAGGAATCAAATCCTTAAAGCGGCGAAGCTCCTATCTTTGAATGTTATAGGAAGACCTACGGGTCCAGACGAGTTCATTCTAACTCGTAAAAATGGCACTCATGTTTCGGTGGAAATATTAATGCACCCGCTAAATGTTCAAGGCAAAAAAATCGTTTTGGGAATTGCTCGAGATATCACTGGGCGCAAACATATCGAGGAATCCTTAAAGGAAAGCGAGAAAAAGTCAAGAGCAATAGTTGCTTGCTCTCCAATAGGGATTGCTACGTTAGGTGCTGACAAGCACTTCTTGAGCGCAAATGAAGCCTTCTGCAGAATACTAGGATATACAGAAGACGAATTACGAAAGCTAGCCTTCAAGGACATAACCCATACGGAGGACCTCAAAGAAAGCGTTATAAAAACATGTGAACTGGAAAATGGTAAGATCTCTTCTTTTGCGCTTGAGAAACGGTATGTCAGAAAAGACGGCGCAGTGATAGACGGAAAAATCATGGTTAGTGCAGTTCGAGACCAGAATGGCAAACCCTGTCTTTTCGTTGCTGAACTCGAAGACATCACCGAACGCAAGAAAGCTGAAGACCTCCGAAAGGTTTTGGAAAGAAAAGTAAACGACTACTCAGAACACATGAAATACATGGTTGAATTGAGAACCGCCCAGTTAAAAGATGCTAATGAGCGACTTGTCAAGTCTGAACGTTTAGCCGCTATAGGCGAACTATCGGGCATGGTTGGTCATGACCTGCGCAATCCACTAGCAGGCATCAAAAACGCCACCTACTACTTGAAAAAGAAAGGCACAGCAATCTCTGAAGCACAATCTAAAGAAATGCTTACAATCATCGAAAAAGCCATTGACCACTCAGACAAAATCATCAACGACCTACTAGACTATGCAAGAGAGATGCATCTGGAACTAACAAAATACGCAGCACACACTCTTGTTGACGAGGCTATAGGGATGATTCAGGTTCCAGACCGAATACAAATCGCAAATCACGTTGATGAAGAAGTTGGGATTTGGGTCAACACTGAGAAGATGATGCGAGTTTTCATAAACCTTATCAAGAATGCAGTTGACGCCATGCCTGAGAAGGGAATACTTGAAATCAGTGGTTGCCAAACAAGAGACTGCGTCGAGATCACTTTCGCAGACACGGGCACGGGCATACCTGAAGAGACTTTGCAAAAACTTTTCACGCCACTGTTCACAACTAAGGCACAAGGTATGGGCTTTGGCTTAGCAATATGCAAACGCATCATAGAGGCGCATGAGGGCACATTAACAGTGAAAACAAAAGTAAACAAGGGAACAACGTTCACAATAACGTTGCCACTTAAACCCAAAGCGAATGTTGAATGCAAAAAAAGATGCGTAAACACGCTATGAGCGAGTAACTGATGACTGATCCCACGATAAATGATTCGATGAGAAACTCACGATTGCGAGCAACAATTTCACCTCCTAAAACGAAAATAGAAGAAAACCTTGAATTCCAAAAAAATATTAATGAAAGAGTATTAAATTCGGTTAGCGATGCTATCCTAGTAATCGATCTTAAAGACTTTAGAATAATAAGCGCAAATGAGGCATCTTTTAACCAGTTAAAGTTAGACAGAGAAAATTTGATTGGCAAAACCTGCTATCAAGCGACACATCATAGGTCAGGTCCATGTACCGCTCCAAATGATATCTGCCCAATTCAGGAAATGCTAAAGACACAAAGCTCCGTCGTAGTTGAACACCAACATTTTGACCAAGAAAACCGCAGAATATATATTGAAGTCTCGGTCCACCCAGTTAAAGACAAAGACGGAAAAATAATTCAAGTAGTGCACATTGACAGAGACATCACGACGCGCAAAGAGCTAGAAAGAGAGGAAAAAGCCAAATTTGATGAAATTCGCGGAGTTATGGATGGCGTCGGCGATCTGTTGTTTGTCATAGATAAAAACCGGGTCATCACTAAAGTTAACAAAGCCACTTGTGATGCCTTCAAGAAAAAATCTGAGGAATTGATAGGTAAGTATTGTTACGAGATTGTTCATGGTACAAATTGTCCTTGGCAGAATTGCCCCGCTACAAAGACTTTTGAAACAAAACAAACAGTAACCGAGGAAATAAACGATCCAAAACTTGGCATGCCACTATTGGTGACTACGTCGCCTATTCTAGATGAGCAGGGTGAAGTCGCTCATGTTATTCACATCGCAAAAGACATCACCGCAATTAAGCTGGCAGAAATGGAGATGCATATTTCAGCGAATCTGTTTGAGGCAGCCTCAGACTCGATTATGGTTCATGATTTAAATGGAAAACTTGTCTATTTCAATGAGGCAGCTCACAAAACAAGAGGATACACAAGAGAAGAATTCCAAGCGCTAAGTATTCAAGACTTAGAGGCACCAGGCAAACCTGAATTTTTTGGATCTCGAATGAAAGAGTTACTCAACAAAGGCGAGATTACCTTTGAAACCGTGAACTTGTGTAAAGACAAAACCGTAATACCTGTTGAGATACATGTCCAAGTAATCGAATTCGACGACCAAAAATTGGTTTTAAGCGAAGCTAGAGATATCTCGGAACGCAAAGCTGCAGAAACGAAGCTAGCTGAGAGCCAAGAGAAATACGAAACGTCATTTGAGGCATCAATGGACGCATTAATGCTGCTTGACGAAAAGTCTTTTCTTGATTGCAACACCGAGGCTCTTCGCCTCTTTGGATTCAACTCAGTTGAAGAGTTTAAAAGGAATCACCCCGCAGATTTGTCACCTAATTTGCAGCCTGATAATTCATCTTCACTCGAATCCGCTAACAATCATATCAAAAAAGCATTATGGTCTGGCAAGGAAAGTTTCTTTTGGGTTCACAAACGAGCAGATGGAACTACCTTCCCAGCAGAGGTACTTCTATCAAGAATCACTCTGAAGAACAGGGTCATCTTGCAAGCTACAGTTCGTGACATAACGCGGCAAAAAGAAGCGGAGGAGAAGTTAAAGGCGGCTGAAGAAAAGCATAGGACTTTGCTTGCTGCGGCTAATGTCCTTGTTCAATCCATTGATGCTGAAGGCAAGTTTGTCTTTGTTAATGAGGAATGGAAGAAGGTGTTAGGTTACACTGACATGGATCTGGAAGGGATCACAATAATGAATACTATTCAAAAAGACCACCTTCAATATTGCATGAGTGTCTTTAAGCAAGTCATGAATGGAACATGTATTCGTGACCTTGAGACTGTTTTCGTTACTAAGGATGGGAAGGAGATTGTTGTAAGTGGCAATGCCTGCCCTATATTCAAAGATGGAGAATTCGTTTCGACAGTAGCATTCTTTGTGGACATTACTGAACGCAAAAAGAATGAGGAAAAACTAAAAGAAAACAGCCAACGAATTGAGTTGATGGTTGAGAAGTTGCGTGTGGTCGGCAGCCTAACAAGGCATGATGTTCGCAACAAACTATCCACAGTAACTGGCTATGCATATCTGTTAAAGAAAAAACATGCTGATCAAGCAGACATTATTGAAGGGCTTAGCAAGATGGAGCAGTCTGTTAAGGAGGCTGTTAGAATTTTTGATTTCGCCAAAATGTATGAACAACTAGGTGCAGAGAAACTATCCTACATCAATGTTGAAGCTAAAATAAACGAAGCAACCACTCTCTTTTCGGGCTCGCTTCCAAAGATAATAAACGAATGCCAAGGCTTGTCTGTTTTGGCTGATTCATTTCTGAGGCAACTTTTCTACAACTTCATCGACAACACAAAAAAATACGGACAAAAAACCACCACTATAAGAGCGCACTACGAAAAAACGGACCAAGACAGCCTGAAATTAGTATATGAAGACGACGGCGTAGGTGTACCTTTAGAGAATAAAACTCATCTATTCAAGGAAGGGTTTAGCACAGGTGGTAGCACAGGCTTCGGACTATTCTTGACAAAGAGGATGATGGATGTTTATGGCTGGGAAATCCAAGAGAATGGCGAACCAGGCAAAGGAGCAAGATTTGTCATAAACATTCCCAAATTAAACGGGAACGGAAAAGAAAACTACCAGATTGCTTAATGAGGTAGCTCAAGGAAAACCATCAATATACTTTGTGTGTGTCTAATAGTAACTTGCCACGGCTTCTGCCGAAACTTTATGAATCTTCTGTTTTCTCGTAACATGCTTAGTATTTTTTGATTTAACACCTTCTTAGATAAAGGTTGGTTTTTATTGGTTTATGTTATCCTGTTAAAATGAGGGTTAAGAGTTTACTGATGAGTTTAGAAAACGCATTTAACTTTTGGATCTTGCGATTCGTTTAGTTGACCGTAAAGAAGTTTTATGAACGCCCTTCCAATATTATTTTCAGATCCAAAATCATTTGCGAGATTCTCAGGGGTCATCATTTTATAGACGAGAGCTCGGAAGGACAACAATAAACGGTCAATGGAAGGTTGAGATATTGGCTCAGGACCGATAACATCCCAGTTGTCTGTTGTTTTGAGAACTTTCCCGTCTAAAGTTATTTGTACTTGTTTTCTTTTTTGGACTTTTTCTCTTTGTTTGAAATTGGGTTAGTTCTTACAAAAATTATTTGTTATCCGTTTAAAGCAACACCGACGAATTTCCTCGGAACATTTTCCGTTTTTGATAAGCCTCTCAAGTAGTCGCCAAGCGCATCCACTGCTTCTCCTGTATTTTTTGTTTTTCAGAGCGCCTGTTTTCTTATATTCTAAGATAACTGTGGGGTACAAAGCGTCGGCTCTGCTGGATTTATAGATGGCTTTTTCATATTTTGCTTCATAACTTAATCCAAGGTCTTTTAGCGTATCATCAAGTAATCGTTGAACGGACATTTTTAGGTCTTTCTTCACTTTGAGCCGACCGACCAGCTTCAAGAATTTTCTTTCACAGAGCATCGGAAAGTGACATTACTTTAGTCAATACTTAGTATCTAAATAAAGAACTTTCGCCAAGTCGCGCACTTAAGAAGAAAAGATCATTTAATTTTTCTTTGCAAGTCAGCGTGACCTTTTATATAATAAGGCAACGTTTAGGCGTAATCATTACCACCGAATAACATCAAACAACTCTTCATCGGCAGGTAAGCCTAGTGATTTTTTGAACCACTCACACATTTCTGCTGCAGACTTAAAGCCATCACGCTTAGCTATGTCTTCAGAAACTTTCAGTGCTCCCCAAGACTCAATGAACGTTTCAATGCATTTTGCAGTTCTTAGTAAGTGGCAATCTTTCCGTCTTAACTGCCAGTATAGCTAGAGGGGGTCTCCTACTTTGATTGGTTGTTTACGATGGCGACGGACCGTTTGACGCTTCTTGCCATCTTTAACCTCGTCGTGGAAGACGCTAAAACTAAGTTGTGGCATTATGTCTCATGATATAATTCAGAGCTTTGTTTTTGGGTCTTTCGGAGTTTAGTCTTAGAGTCGGTTACTCGTCTGAATAAAAAAAACAACATGGAGTAAATTTAAGGGGTTTTCATGGACGCAATTTACCCTTCTATTGAGGAAGACTTAGCACTCAATGACTCCCTCCCGTTTTGTAAATTAATCGTTTTTTAATAAAATTAGACGAAAGTCTTTTCTTAAAAAGACACTAACAAATATGGGAAGGTTACACTCTGGAAAAGAAATCAATAACCGATGAAGTATACGCGGAAACATTCGAACGCTTAGATGATTAAGTGGATATGAAAATTGAGGCGCTCAGAGAAGAATTTGACAAAGTCCAGATAACTGCCCCGTTGCGGTCACCAATTTGAAGAAATTCACTTGCGCTCTGAAGAATCTGACCTATCTAAACAGAGAGGAGGATACATAACAGCTGGTTCTCCTGAAAATCCTAAAAAAGAACGTAGAAAAAAGAAGGCTAAAACAAGTTTAATCGGGTACTTCGAGGTTTAACTGCTTCTTTAGTGCCTTGTATCTGTTTCTAACCGTAACTTCTGTGACTCCAGCTGCTTCTGCAATGTTTTTCTGTGTTTTCTTCTCGCTGTTCTGTAAGCATGCAATGTAGAGGGCAGCAGCAGCTAAACCCATAGGGTCTTTTCCTGCCGCAGCACGCTTCCGCCTTGCCTCACGGAGAATTTGGATGGCTGCGCCTTGAGTTTTGCCTGATACGCCATTTTTTTCTGCAATTTTTGAAACGTATGTTAACGGGTCAGCAACTGGCATGTGAAAATCGAGCTCTTGCAGAAGCAGCCTATAACAGCGTGCAACATCTTTCCTATCGACAAGACTTGCCTCAGCGATTTCGCGAAGGGTTCTGGGTGTTCCGCTTCCGCGGCAAGCCGCATAAAGCGCAGCTGCGGCGATGGCGTTGATTGATCTTCCTCGGACTAAGCCTTTGTCTAATGCTTTACGGTAAATAACAGCCGCTTTTTCCTTGATTGACGAGGGGATGTAGACTTTGCCTGATAAACGTTCAAGTTCAGCCATAGCTTGCGCAAGATTTCGGTCGACGGATGAGTGGACTCTGCTGCGTATTTGCCATTTCCTAAGACGCCACATCTGAAGCCTTGTGGATAATGGTAGTTTTCTTCCGAAGGCATCTCTGTCCACTTGGCTGATGGTTGTGGATAAGCCTTTGTCATGAACTGAGTATGATGTTGGGGCACCGACGCGGCTTCTTGAGGCTTTCTCCTCTTGGGTGAATGCGCGCCATTCTGGTCCTTTATCCATCATCTGTTCGTACAGAACCAAGCCGCAGGTCCCGCAGATGGTTTCGCCCGTGTCGTAGTCGTGAACAAGATTTTTGCTTGCGCATTCTGGGCACTTATCAGCTAAGTGATGATGCGTTTTTGGGGTTTCTTCGGTTACACTCATTTTTTCCAACTCCATTTACTTGCCCAGAATCGTCGCTGAATCATTAAATCCCGCTTTAGGGCTTAGAAAAGTGATCATTCGATCCGCGCATTCTAAACAGATGAACGTACCTATTATAAATAATTTTGCTGTTTAGACAATTAGATTCGGTGCCACTACTCGCATTCGTCTTATGTTGTGATGCCACCAACTCAGCACACATTTTCCCTTCTTTTTTGGAAGCTTCACAGTGACAAAGTCCGAGTTTGCGGTTTCAGGCTTCAAAAAGCACAAGCGAGGACCGAGAGATAATAACGGTAAATGTTACCTGCGAGGGGGTATCTTTAAATTGGGGTTTTGTTTTTTCGCGCATTTATGGCATAGTAAGTTCTTGTGTACCTTATCATAAATCAAGCCTTGTGTTGTTGTGATTCCGCACCGGGGGCATTTTTGGTTCATTTTAGTATCCCTCAATATAGGCTTTATAGAAGAAAAAGATATAGGCTATCACGTTTTTTCGTTGTCTCTTTTCTCTTCAAGTTTTCTGGCTTCTCTTTGAATCTGTTCTTGAGCGTATGCAATCAACAGGCACAAACCGTTGTTTACCACACACATTTCGCTGTCTTTTAGTGAAATTGCCATATTGTAAAAAATATTCTCAAGTTCTGCTTCGGCATCAGGCTGCAGCTTCAGTAATGATAAGTCAAGGTTTGTTTCTGCAAAAGGAAATCGCTCTTGCAACTCCCGAAGTATTGTTTTTTCTTGACACAATTGTCGGGTCTCTTTCAATGTCATACCTTTTCCTTTGTCAACGAGCATATTCAAATTGAAAGTTAAATAAGTCAATAGGTTGATTTTGACCATTTATTGGACCTCCTAGCAGTATCATTCGAAGCGATTATTAGTTTATCTATCTTCATACTTTAGCACGCAGAATCTAAAAAATTAAACTTTTGTTTTTCTTCCTTCAAAACGAACTTGTAACATTCACAATTAGGTTTAATACATACTCTATCTAAAAAATATGAATGTTCACTTTTAAGATGCCCACACGTGCACATTTCATCTTTAATTTTAGCTTTATCCATCAAGATTTCTCTCTGTCAAATAAACAACTTTAGCCTTCAAAAAGTTTTAGGTGTGGTTCTAATTAAATTTTAGTACCCTACAAAAATAGCGAGTTAAGGTTTAAAAGTTTTAAAACAATCGCCTCAGCCGTGTAGTTACTTTTTAAATACATCCGCATGCAATTGCTATATTACGCGTTCAGGTGACCCAGTGCAAGAATTAAACAGCGGCGAACCCCAAGAATTAAACAGACAAATCCTCGAGTTCTGCAGACACATCGCTGGACAATCAAAAATCGCCGCCATCGCCCTCGTAGACAACTACTCGATTAAAACCTCAGACGAACGCACAACCCAAGAGGTGATGCTTGTACTTCACAACTTCCAGCCGAGACTTATGCGCTACCTGAAAACAATCAACAACAAGACTATTTTTGTTTTTGCGGTTGACCAATGGATTTTCGAGAATGACGTTGACAGGGGCTTTCTGGGGGAAGCTATCGCAAGCAAACTTATTTTTCCTCTCGTGGCACTCTACGGTGACGCGTACCTGCACGAGAAAGAAGTTGCCCTAAAGAAGCGGTTGATTCTGGAATTGCTCGAGAATTTAGTGGTGAATTTCCCTGAACTCGCGCACCGCATTCAGATTAAACCGCAGTACTTCCTGTATGAAGTGTTTTCTAACCGCATCCGAGTTTTCCCGCTGATAGCCTACGACGTCACAAACCTGACTATTCACCTTCAACAGAACGAGGAACAAGCCCTCAGCAGCTACAACCAAGCGTTAAAGCTGCTGGAGGCAGAAGAAAAAATAAGCAATGCGAACGGATACTGGATAATCTCAAAAAAATTCATAGCCCAATGCCAGAACCCAAGACTCAAACTAATTAACCTGTCAAAGAACATGCCGCGAACACTCTTTACCTCCATCTTCGGTGTCCTCCCCCAACTGATGAACGTCGTTTCGCAGAACACCGAAGTCTTCCTTAGAACGCAGAAGATTAATTGGACAAGGCAGCCCAACCTCACCCGCAGGTTCATCGATCCCCAAAAATACGTTTTCTTCCAAACCTCAGAAGGACTGGTTTCATTAGCCGATAAAGTTGACATCAAGGCTTTTGCTCAAAAAATGCTTCTCAAGGGGCAGAACCAGAACATCGAGGTTGAACCCGCCGGCGGCATGCTAAACGATGTCTACATAATCAAAACAAGCGGCGGCGGCAGCGGAGAAACTAAAGTTATAGCTAAGCGCTTCAAGGATTGGTCGGGTTTCAAATGGTTCCCGTTGACGGTGTGGTCTTTTGGAGCAAAGTCCTTTGCGGTTTCGGGTCAAGCACGGCTTGCAAAGGAATGCGCGATCTGCGAGTTTCTGCTCAGCGAAGGGTTTAACGTGCCCAAGATTCTGCATGTCAGCAACGCTGAACGCATAGTGTTCATGGAGTTCATCGAGGGAGAAAACCTTAGCGAAGCCATTAAGCGTGTTGCGTCTTCAACCGACACAGCCTTCATCGATAAAGTTCTCGGTGAAGTTGGCAGAGTCGGCGAAATATTTGCCCATGTCCACGCCAGCAACGTCACTTTAGGCGATACAAAACCCGACAACGTCCTTATCAAGCAGGACGGCACCATTTTTCTTATCGATTTTGAGCAAGCCGCAAAAGAAGGCGACGAAGCATGGGACATAGCTGTGTTCCTCTACTATTGCGGGCACTACCTTCAGCCATTCAGCAGCGCAAAGGCTGAATCAGTCGCAAAAGCCTTCATAAACGGGTACCTGAGAGGCGGCGGAAACGTGTACAACGTGAAGAAAGCGGGGACACCCAAGTACACGCGTGTATTCAGCATATTCACCCTGCCGCCAACTATGCGCGTCATTTCAGATATCTGCAAAAAAACGGAACTATTGGAGAAAGAAGTGCATGGTTAAGAACCAAACAACAACTGACTTTCTACGGCGGAGTCAACGAGATAGGCGGAAACAAAATCCTCCTCCAAGACCGCGGCACCAAAGTCTTCTTCGACTTCGGCATGTCCTTCACCAAAAAAACAGTTCTATTCACCTCCGTTTCTCTCGCCGAAAAACGAGAGAAGCCTCCAAGAACTGGGCATGTTACCCAAAATCGATAACATCTACAAGTTTGACCAAACACCCGCCGACGTAGAAGCTATGTTTCTTTCCCACGGGCACCTGGACCTTTCGGCTTACCTTTCGTTCATTAAACGTGAAATCCCTGTTTACTGCGGCGAAACAACCCAGACCATCTTGAAAACGCTCAGCCAAGTGACGCTTACAGAAAAAACCAAAGAATACAAGCGGTATGCAAGAAAGAGTTATTTACCCTGAAACCAAATAGTAGATGTGGTTTTTATGAGTCAATTCTACTACAAGGGATTGTACAAAGTCAAGGTTGTAACTGAAAGCAACGGTTACTGGATTGTGGAGGCGCAGGAAGACTTTAAGGACTGCATTGAAGGCGAAAAAGTCCCGGTTAAAGCTGGCGAGAGGCGGATTGTGCAGCCGGCCGATTTAATCAAGAAAGAGGACTTGAAACCTATGGTACAAGAGCATGAGTATGAACTCCAGTTAGAGAAAAAAGTTAAGCACATGGTTCGGGAGTACGAGAAGGAGAAACGCAAAGAGCAACCAGCCGCTACTTAGTTTGCAGTTAAGTTATATTCAAGGGCATAGTCATTGTTTTATCAGGTTTATTCTTATGATAACTGTCATTGGAGCAGGCAAAGTTGGAAGCGCAGCCGCGTTTGACATTTTACGCTACAAAATAAGCGACGTCGTTCTAATCGACACGAATGAGAATGCGGCTAAGGGCGAAGCCTTGGATATGATGCAGGCTGCACCCGCCATCGAGTTCGACGGCAAAATCCGCGGAACCAGCGACTACCGCGAAATGGAGGGTTCCGAACTGGTCATCGTAACCGCCGGCTTAGGACGAAGGCCAGACATGACGCGTTTTGACCTCATGAACACCAACGCCCAAATCGTGCGCGGCATCGTGAAGGAAGTCGTCAAGTACGCCCCCAAAGCTAAACTGATGATGGTGACTAACCCCGTTGACTTAATGACCTACATTGCGATGAAGGAAACCGGTTTTCCGCGCTGTTGCCTCTTCGGCATGGGCAACATCTTGGATACGATGCGTTTCCGCACCTACATCGCCAACGAGCTCAACGTCTCCAGAGAGGACACGAGGGCTTTGGTTATCGGAGAACACGGCGACAGCATGGTTCCCCTCGTTGAGTACGCATCGGTCTCGGGCATACCTGTAACCAAACTTCTTACGCAGGAGCAAATTGAGAAAATCGTGCAGTCCACCATAACTTCAGGCGCCGACGTCATCAAACTCAAGGGCGGCACCGTCTATGCCCCTGGCACAGTGATAGCGATTACGGCAGACGCCATTTTAACGGGCAGAAACCGAGTGATGAGCGTTTCGACCTGCCTTGATGGCGAATACGGCGCCTCCGGCTTGTCGATTGGGGTGCCTGTGGTCTTGGGGAAAGAAGGGGTTGAAAAAATAATTGCGCTGGAATTATCCAAGAAAACACAGGAGAGGTTTGCAAAATCCGTCGCTGTCGTGAAAGAAGCAATAGCTGCGTTGAAGGATTAACTGTTAATTCAAAAAAAGAAAGAAAAATTTAGATGAGCGCTTTCATTTTGGCGCAGTAAAAGTTGCCGTTATGCCTAACGAACGCGGGGCATTTTCCGTCGTAGCAGTTCTTGAGCCATTGGCATGGTACCCGGAGTTCACTTACTCTTGGCATGTACATGCGTGAGTTAAAAGTTTCTTTTGAGGTTGCTCTTTTAGAAATTTGTTCCATTAAACTTTGCATTCCACTTTCCATAAAAAACACCTTCAAGTTTTCGCTTGCTTGGATTTAAAATACTATTGCACGGGTCTGGTTATTAAAAATGTGTTGCAGTCGTTGTACAACAACAAAAGCATATAAGCGCTAACAAGGCGCAAAGAAAAAAGCCAAAGTGTTATTTAGCTGTTGGAGGCTTCTTGTTTTGGGTGCCACATTTGGAGTTCAAGGGAAGAGACATCGTGTCAATCGAAGACTTCAGCCTGCAGGAAATCAACCACATCCTCGACGTAAGCAAAACCATGGAGCCACTGGCTAAAACAGGCTCGGAAATGCTGAAAGGCAAGATTTTGGCTACGCTGTTCTTTGAACCCAGCACACGCACGCGCCTGAGCTTCGAAACCGCCATGCTTAAACTCGGTGGCTCAAACATCGGTTTTGCCTACGCAGAAATCGCCTCAGTCAAGAAGGGCGAAAACCTCGCCGACACCGTACGCACCGTCGAGAACTATGCTGACGCGATTGCGCTTCGGCACAGTCTGGAGGGCTCGGCGAAGCTGGCGGCTGAATTCTCCAAAGTCCCAATAATCAACGCCGGCACGGGAGCCGAGGAGCACCCGACGCAGGCGTTCACCGACCTCTACACCATGCGCAAAGAAAAAGGCAAAATCGACGGGTTAAAAATCGCTCTCGTCGGCGACCTCCGCTACGGGCGCACAGTCCACTCGCTCGCTTATGCATTAGCGCTCTATAACATCGAACTATACTTGGTCTCGCCCGAAACCCTGCGCATGCGCAAAGACGTCCTGCAAACAATCAAGAGTAAAATCCCAGTAACCGAAAACGCAGACCTCGACGCCATAATGCCCCAAATCGACGTCCTCTACGTCACCCGAATCCAGAAAGAACGCTTCCCAGACGCTGCAGAATACGCCAAAGTCAAAGGCACCTACAAGATCGACCTGAAAACCCTCAAAAACGCCAAAAAAGACCTGATTATCCTGCATCCGCTGCCACGCGTGGACGAAATCGCCGCTGAGGTGGATGCGACGCCGCAGGCAAGGTATTTCCAGCAGGTGGGGAACGGCGTCGTCATGCGGATGGCACTTTTGTCGTTGGTGCTTGACGCGGTCAAGTAAAAACTATGTTGAAGTAAATCGATCGAACGTCGTCAATGTGCTCATTGACCCGCATGAGGGGCATTTGTGGAGGGTTCCGAACCAGTTTTTCTTGCAGTTGTCGCAGAAGCTGATTAGGCGGTTGTAGGTGAAGAATTCTATAGATTGGTTCTCCATTAGGCGCTGGGTTAGGTTCATTAGGGCTTCGGGTTTGTATTCGGCGCCTTCGAGTTCGATAATGCTGAGGTTTCCGCCTGCGTTGAGCTCTTTCCACCTCTGCGCGGTCTCGAGCATTTCGGTTTGGATGCTGAGGAGCTCGGCGGCTTTCACTTGGAACCGTTTAGCAGTTGAATAATACGGTTTTTCTCTGGTGCCTGAAAACTTCACTTTAGCCACGCCGTACCGCTCGATGTCCAGCTGCGCCAGCCGCTCAGACGCCTCCGAGCTGCCGAGGATGACGGGGTAAAGGCGTTTGCCATATTTTCTGCCGATTTTCTGTTTGAACGCCATGAGGTTCACGATAGTTTCTTCGGCGAATTTGCGGCTCTCCTCCGAGTTAACGCCTTTTTCGGTAAAAGCTTCCGTGGCTTCGCGTAACCCTGCCAGGTTGATTATACGCGAGCAGTTTTCAAGCCGGAAGTAGGTGTCGCCGTCGGCTTTCTGCAGGAGAAACGGTAAAAAAAATTTCCCAAACTGCTTGAGCGCATTGCTTTTTATGCCCAATGCTCGGGCAGCGAGTTCAAAGCGTTCCCGCATCAAATCGTAGAACTTATTCTTGTCCTTCTCACATTCGAGCGCAATTCTTGGCAGATTAATCGTTACACATCCCAAGCAGCCCGTCCGCAGGGTGTCTGTTTCCCAGTCGCCCGTTAAATCAGCCGCGAATTTTACGCCCGAAGAGGAAAACGCCTGGTTTCCATTTTCCTTCTTGGTCATGTTGGCAAAGTATGGAATACCACTTTTCGCCGCCAACTGATGCGCTTTAAGGAGAATTGCTTTTGCGTTTTCATCCGAGAGAGCGGCGCTGTTGATTTTAATGACCAGTTTCGGGCTTAAAAGCGGCTTGCAGTCACTTTCCTCGGCAAAAATATCGACGATGAGTGAGGATACGAGTTGGCTTTCTTGGGTGAAGTCGCCGTATTTGCCGTTTGCTTTGTCGTGTGGTCCAACGGCTTCTTTTTCCTCGGTTAACTTTGGAATCGAAAGCTCCAGCGCCAATGTGGCTTCTGCGTGCTGGTTGAGGTTTTGTATGAACAGGCGCAGGTTTTCTTTGATTTTTGCTACTTCGTTGCCCCTAACGTAGGGCGCGAGGAACACGTTGAAGTAGTTGAAGGTTTGAGTGCGGTTGGTTTCTTTGCTGGCGTGCAAGATAACGTTGAAGGCGATGGATAATGCAGATTTTAAGTCGCTTGGCGCATCCATGGCGACTTGGAGGGGGTTTTCGAGTTTTACGCCGTGCTGGAAGAAGTAGCGCAGGTCATGGATTACCTCGTTGGGTTTGAGAATCCATGTGCCTAAGCCGTCGATGTGGATAGCGCCTGAAAGATGCGCGTCCGCGATGTCCCTTGGAAAAATGTTAAGCAGTGTGTACTCGCCAAGCACCGTTTGCCCCGCCTTGCTGATTATGGCGTTTGAATCTAAAGCAGAATCCTTCGACTCGATAAGCGCAGTCACCTCATGGATGGGCATGCCGACCCTTGTGAGTTTGTTGCGGTAATCCTCGTAGCCCTTTTCAACAAGAATCCCGTTAACGACTTCCCTGATGAGCGACGCCGTGAGGTACTTTGTTTTCGATTTCACAAGGCGTTTTTCGGCTTCTTTAGCGGCTTTCTGCGCCAATTCCGCGGGAACCTTCGCTTCTCTAATGAGTGAATTCGCGATTTTGTTAGCGTCAAACTCTTCCAGCGTCAAATGCGACGTTCGAACCACCATGCCCCGCGGCTTAACTGCCTTCTTCTCCACGCGGTCAGCGACGTCGAGCACCATTTTGCCAAGGTCAGTCAAAAAGTATTTTTTTGCCTCCACATCTGCCTCAACCAAATCCGCCTTTAACAAGAACTTCAGGTGGTAAGCGAACCTACCTGCGTCTCGGCTGGGGTTCATTTTCAGCTGGTTCATGAGTTCGGTGTAGGAGAGGGCACTTTTATCGAAGAGCAGGTTTAGGATTTGCAACCGCAACGGTGAAGAAACAGCTTTTAGCACCTTGACGCCGCGTGCACGAAGCGGAGGCTGATTAACCATGTTTTTTTTCTCCCGTAACTCCCAAACTTGGTGGTGCTCTACCTATTATTCAACTGGAGAGTTTAAACTTAACTAAAAAATGTCCTCTGCCAGTGTTGTTTGACCCTTAAGCAGGGCAGGGCTGCTGCTGGCTGATACAGTGAATCGTGCCAAACCCATAAACCAAGTCAACGCACCTGATGCCCACGACTTTCCGTGTTGGAACCAGCTCCTGCAGAACCGCCAGCGCCTTCGCATCGTTCTTGTGGTCGAAGACTGGAACCAGAACCTTCTGGTTGCCGATGTAAAAGTTTGTGTAGCTTGCAGGTAGCCGTTGTCCTTCGTCGCTTACGACTTTGGGCATGGGCAACTTTACGATTTTGAGTTTTTTGCCGTTTTGGTCGACAGATTGGCAGAGGATTTCATAGTTTTCTCTTAGAACGGCGTAGTCTTCGTCGTTTTTATCTTCTTGGTAAGCGCAGACTATCGTGGTTGGGTTTACGAAGCGGGCTAAGTCGTCTATGTGGCCGTCGGTGTCGTCACCGAGGATTCCTTTTTTGAGCCAGATGAAATGGTTGACGCCCAAGTAGTCGGAGAGGAGCTTTTCAATCTGTTTTTTATCTAAGTCGGGGTTGCGGTTCTCGTTGAGCAGACACTGCTCTGTTGTAAGAAGGGTACCTTCGCCGTTAACGTCAATCGAGCCGCCCTCCAAAACTATGCCCGGCTTAAAGTACCGTAGCATCATCTTGCTGTTGATGATTTCGGGGATTTGCTTGTCTTTCAGGAGTGTTTCGTATTTTTCTCCCCATGAATTAAAGTTCCAATGCAACATCGCAAGCTCGTGGCTTTTGTTGCGGACAAAGATGGGCCCGTAATCCCTAAACCAAACGTCTGCGTAACCGAAAACGTAAAAATTAACCCTGCTCAGGTCGATGTCTTCGGCATTGAAGAGCGCGGCTACTTTCTTTTTGGTCTGCTCATCCGTCACGAAGAGGTTAACCTGTTCGCCCGTGTGGATTTCCTTGACGATTTGAACGTAGGTTGCTTCTACCTTGTCGACTCTATCTGGGAAAGTCGTGGGGTCGTAGGGCCAAGCCAGCCAGATGGCGTCATGTTTTTCCCATTCTGCGGGCATGATGTAGCCGAGTGAACGGCAGGTCTTGCCTGTGCCAGTCATTTTTGGGCGCCTCTCTCGCTGTCTTTTACGAGCGGTTTGTAGGTGTCGGGGCGTCGGTTACGCAGAAAACCCCATCCATCCTGGATTTGCTTGTTCTTGCCCAAGTCAACTTTGACAACCAGCACTTCTTCTTTTGTGGTGCTAGCTTCCTTGAGTACTTTCCCAAAGGAATCACTGACAAAGGAGCCTCCCCAAAACTCCAGTTCGCCTTCTTCTCCGACGCGGTTAACGGCGGCAACGTAGATTCCGTTCGCTATGGCGTGGGCACGCTGCACGATTTTCCAAGCGTCATGCCAATCGCCGTCTTCAGACGTATAATCTTTAACGTAGCCGATTGCAGTTGGGTAAAATATGATTTCTGCGCCTTTTAATGCGTTTATTCGGGCGGGTTCGGGGAACCACTGGTCGTAGCAGATGAGCACTCCGACTCGAGCGAACTCTGTTTCAAAAACCTTGTAGTCTGAGTCGCCTGCTTCGAAGTAGTCTTTTTCGTAGAAGTAGGGGTCGTGGGGGATGTGGGCTTTTCGGTATGTGCCCATGATTTCGCCGTTTGAACCGATTACGACGGCTGAATTGTAGAATTTGCCATTTTGTGCTTTCTCGAAGAGGGGGGCGATGATTACTATCTTGTGCTTTTTCGCCAAACCAGAAAACAGTCGGGTGGATTCGCCAGGGATAGATTCAGCTAAAGCCGCAACATCCAGCTTTTCCTGTTGCGGAAAATACCTCGTCCGATAAAGCTCCTGCAGGCAGACGATTTGGGCACCCTTCTGTGCGGCTTGCTCGATTTTTTCGGCGGTTTTCCTCATGTTTTCCACGATGCTTTCTGAAACGGATGTCTGGATAAGCCCAATGAAAACTGCTCTATCGGTTTTCTGTTTTTGTGCAGAGATGTTTGGTTCCAGCTTGGCGGCGGGTATCGTCTATTCCATCCTTGTTTTCAACTAATCTATAGGCTGTTCGTATTAACTTTTTTGAAATAGTTTAGCTAAGGCAACCTGAAAAAACGTGTAAATTAATCTGCCTTTAAATAAGGAGACTGTAGTTTTTCAGAGCCGATACCGGGCATAACATGGAAAACAGGGTTCTTTTAGGTTCAAGCCAACGAAACTATTTATTAACCCAATGCAGTGACAATACATAGTTTACTGGGGCCACGTACATGAAAATATTCATAGTTCAATTTCCATTCGGCGTAGTAGCCTTCGACGAAAATAACGGCTTAGTTGAAAAAGCCCTGTTTCCAAAAAACGCTCAGGATGCAGCAAAAAGCCTGCTTAAAACCGAATCTGGAAAAATAGCAGACGAATTCTCATCATTAATTAGCATTCTGGCAAGCGTAGGTTACGACACGTTCGTTTTTGAAAATGGCAAATTGGCAGAGGAAGCCCAAATAAAGATGAAAATCGCAGTGGAAGTCGCCAAGCCAGCGGAAACCGCCGTGTTGCATTCACGTATGGGCGAAGCGGCAATAGAAACTGGCTTTGCCAAAGACGAACAGGAACTGAGCGTGTGGAACCGCAGCGTCAGCCTAGAACTCGCAAAAATGCGAATCAAGGGTGCCTCAGAAAAACGCGACTTAATCGTTGCACAAAGCATCCAAACATTGGATAGTTTAGACCAAACCGTCAACTTATTCATGGGCAGACTCCGCGAATGGTACGGCGTATACTTCCCAGAGCTTGATCGATTAATCGAGAAACATGAAACCTACTCGCGCCTCGTCACGAATCTGGGCAGCAGAGAAAACTTTACGGTTGAGAATTTAGAGCGAGAAAACATTCCAAAGGAAAGGACACAGCTGGTTGCGAAAGCAGCGGAGTCATCCATGGGCGCAGACGTCGCAGAATCCGACCTCGAGATGGTTCAAGCCTTAGCCAAAGACATCCTTAACTTCTATTTGCTACGCAAGAACATGGAAGAATACGTCGACAAAACCATGGAGGAACTGGCGCCAAACGTACGCGCAGTCGCAGGAGCACTCCTAGGCGCACGCTTAATCGCCATGGCAGGCAGCCTAAGAAACCTCGCAATGAGACCAGCAAGCACCATACAAGTCATAGGCGCAGAAAAAGCGCTCTTTCGCAGCCTAAAAACAGGTGCGCGACCGCCAAAACACGGCTTAATCTTCCAGCACACCCTGCTCCACGATGCGAAACGTTGGCAACGGGGAAAAATCGCGCGGGTAATCGCGGGCAAACTCGCAATAGCCGCACGGGCAGACGCGTTCGGCGGCGGACACTACATCGGAGACAAACTCAAAGCCGACATCAACAAACGCCTAGAAGAAATCCAGACAAAGTACAAGGATCCGCCTGCACCAAAAGAAGCCAAACCAAGACCCGAAGGCACATTTGAACACCGAGACCAACGACCGCCACGACGCGACCAAAGCGGATTCAGAGGCGGCGGCAAAAACTTCGGAGGCGACAGAGGTCCAAGACCACCACGGCAAGGTGGCGGCGGTGGAGGCGGAGGACGCAACTTCGGCTACGGCGGCGGACGAGACAGAGATCGACGCGGCGGAGGCGGCGGTCAAAACCGGGGACCAGAACGACGTGCACCTCAAAGTTAAACCGCACCCAAAATTCAAAGAAATCTACCAAGTAATGCTCGAAGACGGCGCCCAGCGCTTAGCCACAAAAAACCTAACCCCGGGTCTACGGGTTTATGGCGAACGTCTTTTCAAATTCAAATACGTTGAATACCGCGTTTGGGACGCTTTCCGAAGCAAACTCGCAGGCGCCATCATAAAAGGCGTGCAGAACGTTCCCGTTGAACCCGGCAACAAAATTCTGTATTTAGGAGCTGCTTCAGGAACCACCCCCAGCCACGTATCAGACATCGTCAAAGACTCGGGACACGTTTACTGCGTCGAATTCGCACAGCGATCCCTACGAGATTTAGTTAACAACGTTGCAGCTTACCGAACCAACATATCACCCATGCTCGAAGACGCACGCATGCCCGAACGCTACTCCATGTTCATCTCAGGCAAAGTAGACACAATCTACTGCGACGTCGCCCAACCCGAACAGGCAAAGCTACTAGCCGACAACGCAGATGTTTTCCTAAAGCCAAACGGCTGGGTCATGCTCGCATGCAAATCCCAAAGCATTGACGTAACCATGGACCCCAACGCAGTCTACCGCCAAGAAGCGGCAATTTTAAGGAACAGGGGCTTCGACGTCAACGAAATCGTAGACCTAGAACCCTACGACAAAGCACATGCCATGATAGTAGCACAACACCTCTAAATTAGCGAAGAAATGAAAAGAAGCCATAAACCAAAAGTTTCTCTTTGTTTAAGTGGGAACGATAACAGAGTTTTTTGGGAAGTTTTAAAAGGAAAAGGTAATGCCGCTTTGTAGTGTGGGAAAATGGAACAAGTTAAAGGGGCAACAGCCAAAGTTGACTCGAAAGGCAGAATCTGCATTCCAGCAGAAATAAGAGAAGAAATAGGAAACGTCATAACCTTCAAAAAAACCCCCAAAGGCATCCTTATGATGCCCAGCAAACGCCAAGACCCCGCTGAAGAATTACGCAAAATAATCAATTCTAAACATCGCCGAACAGGAAAACCCGAAAACTAGTCACCTGAAAAATGAAGTTAATTTGGAGCAAAACTGAATGACCGTGGGCTTGGACGCCAACATCATCTGCTACGCCCTAGACGACGCCTACCCCGAACATGAAAAACTAAAATGCTTGTTGCTTGACTTATCTCCTGAAAACAAAAATGCCTTAAACCCAACAACAATCCATGAAGCATACCACACACATGTTTTAACCAGAAATGGACCCGGAAGAATCTACAGAAACCTTAAAGTTGCTCACAAAAAATCCTGACGCCGAATTTTTAACCAAGCAAAAAGACCAGCAGTCTAGCCCTCAACTTATCCGTACAGCACAAACTGGGTGGAAGAGACGCCCTTATAGCAACCAACTTTTTAGAAAACCAAATACACGCAATGTACACCCGCGACAAGCAACTGCTAAAACTCCAAAAAATAACCTGGAAAAACACCAACCTAACCTACACAGACCCACTAATCCAAAAAGGCACTTCTGCACCTACATAAAACAAGTAAAAAACGAAAAAAGAAAAAGGAGGAATAGGTCGTATTGCCGTTTTTTGAGTGTCATTAGGCCGCCTTTTTCTCTAAGAAGGGCAGATCGATATTGGCTCAAAATCAGTGCATTAACATGGTGAAGTTCAGTGCGTTCAGCTTTAACGTACTTGCGAAAAGACTCCAAGCATTGGACGGCACTGACGTTTCCCTTAAAAGTCCTGATTTGGTCCCGCTCAATCTTTATCCTGTAGAGCGTGGCGAGGAATGTGGCGAAAACCATCAGGGTTTGCTGACTATGACGATTAAGGATAGGTCAACCATGAGAGGTAACACTTGCTATAAAGAATAGCAAGGGAGGGTTATTTTCCCTTTCGCTCTTTAGGGGCAACCGTTGCTTTCTGGCAGGATTCTTAGCACGCGGAGGATTTTCTTGAATTCTTCCTCTTTTAGCGATGCTCGGCGGCCGCTAGCATACATATCTTTGACGGTGTCCACGACTGAAGCTACGATTGAATCGTCTGGCACGTTTCCTGACAGCACGGTGATTTTGTGTTTGATTATGCCTTTCCCCGATTGTTTGCCGATGGTTAAGCGCCGCGTGTTGCCGACCAGTTCGGGCGGGTAAGGCTCGTAAGTCCATGGGTCATTGAGGACTCCGTGGGTGTGGATTCCTGATTCGTGCGCGAAGCCGTAGTCGCCGACGATTGCCTTGTTGGGCGGTACTATGTAACCTGTTGCTTTGCCGATGAAATCCGCAGTTGCCTTGAGCTTCTCGGTTTTGCCTTGGTACTTCATGACGCCGTAGTGCAGGTACAGGTTCAAAAGGACCTTCTCTGTCTCCGCGTTACCTGCGCGTTCGCCGATGCCAAGATAGGTGGTGCTGGCGTAGACACTATCCCAGACTCCTGACGCAGCCTTAATCGCCGCCATAGTGTTCTCGACTGCGTTACCGAAGTCGTCGTGTGCGTGAATCTCGATTGCTTTTATGCGAGTTTGTTTCTTGATGGCTACTACTTTCGCGGGGATGCCGTGTGGCAGGGGTGCTTCGGGGTCGGATAACCCGATGCCGACGGTGTCGCATATACGGTAGCATTCTGCGCCTGCATCAGCCACGGCGTTTATGAGGCGTTTTTCGAAACCCCAGTCGGCGCGGGTGCTGTCTTCACCGTGAACAAAGGTTCTCAACCCGCAGGTTTTGGCTGCATACTCGGTCACATCGACGATGTTTGCGAGGATTTGCTCTTGGGTTTTCTCCGGCCATTTAGCTTTGAAATGTAATTCTGAAACAGGATGGGATAAACCGACTTCTTCAAACCCGAGGGCGACTGCGCTGTCGACATCTTCTTTGACTGCTCTGCACCAGGCAGCAACCCGCACGTCAAGCTTTTGATCAAGGATGAGTTTAGCGGCTTTTTTGTCTGGTTCCTGGTAGTGGAACAGTTCGATGCGTTCTACGCCGATTTCGCTGAGCATGTGGGCGATTTTCGCTGCGTCTTTGGGTCCTGCTGCTAAGCCGGGCATTTGTATGCCGTCTCGAAGTGTGCTGTCGTCTATGATTGGCTGAGTTTTTAGGGGTTTGAGTTTGAAGTAGAAGTCTTTTATGTCCATTTTTTGTTCTCTCGCTTTGTTTTCCGTTTTCTGGACGCTTTTGTAATGCTAAATAACGCATGTGTGGAATTGATAAACGTTTCTACACACTTTATGTAAGTTTGTCCAAGCTAATATGAGACTTAACTGTGAAATGTCTTGTCTAAATGCTAACAAAACCTTTACACTCAATAAATAAATTAGCCGATATTTGCGTACAACGCCTTAATGGTTCCCGAAACCGCCAAAACATGCATCGACGCACCCTTACCAGCGACGCATGTAACCGCAGCCAAAGACGCCCTAACCATCGGCAAAGACGCCAGCGAAGTACGGACCACAAAGATTTTGCGTTCTCCATCAAAATTAATCAAAGACAAACCCGTCAAACTAGCCCCAACCTCGCCGTACAGTTTTGTCACGGAAGCCCAAACAGCATCCATAAACTCGCGCTCGCTCGGCAAACCTTCTGATTCCAGCTGCATTGCGAGGTAGCGGCGTTTAACACGCTTCAAACGGGTTTACCCTCCTTAACCACGCTGATGCCCGGCGCAATAAACCTTGAGCTGAGCTTCTCGCGGTTACGCATAACAATGCCGACTGGGTTAGTGGAAACAGCATCCAAAGCCTGCGCCTCACCGAGCCCGAAAAGGTAAGCTAAACAAGCCAAATCCCTTGGCATACGCATCAAATTATCCTCGCCAACCCCGCTGGAGACCACAACGGGCACATTGAACTCGAGAGCGATCGCCACTTCACGGCGCAGACACGAAAGCAGCCTGACCCGCGGCGGACCCTCCATGACAAGCAGGGGTTTAACGTCAACTTCCAACGCTGCTAAACTGCAGCTGGCGAGTTCTGCTTCGGCTCGGTCAAAAAACCGTTTGTGATAATCGAGGCTTGGAAAATTCAGCAGGTCAACGCGTCGGTCTTTGGCGGCTTGGCGTGCGATTTCTTTGTCGTCGCTTATGATGCATATGACTTCGAACTGCCGTCTGAACTTGCGCAGAAAACGCATCAAGTCTTCCTGGGTGTGGGGTTTAAAATCCGCGCGCAAAACGAAGTCTAAGCCTGCTTGGGTGCATGCGGCTTTGAGGGCGGCCGCTTCGGTTTCCTGCAGTCCAGCAGTGAATGGAACACTGACGTAGCGGTAGCCCAGTTGTGCTGCCTTGCTTATTAGACGCTGGGCGGTCTGCTGGTCTTTGGGGTTGATGCGAAGATGCAGGTCCGCGAAGGTTCTGGTCATGGTAGCAGCCCAGTCTGCTTGATAAAATCCGTTATTTCCTGTGCAGTCTTATTCTTAAAATGAATCTTTAAGTGAATCGGGTCATGCTTAGCGAACCTGAGTGCTCCAAGAAAAGCAGATTGTTTGTCAAACCTCAGGTACAAGTTGCTTTTTTCAAGATGCAGCTTTATGTCGCAGTCCAACTCTTCCTTATCCAGCGCGCTCAGTTCTCTGCCGATTTTTTCCACTGCGGCTGGGAGCAGTTTTTTGTTGGTAAGTTTAACGGTAAAAAGAATGATGGAGTTTCCGTGGTGCCCCGTGCAATCGGTTTTTTCAAAAACAAGGGTTTGTGCCAGTTCCTCTGGCAGTAGGTTTCGTACGGCGGTTTGGACTTTGGCTGGGTCTTCGGTTGCGTGCGCGAAGACTCTTATGTCGATGTAGGCTATTGGCGGTTTAGCAGACATTGGTTACCGTTTTTGAGTTGGGTTTGTGGCTTTTAGCTTTTTGCTTTGGCTTTGAATGCGGGTTTCGGTTTTTTTGGTGCTGCTACGGCTTTGGATTTTGCTTCCTGAGCGTGTGACTTTATGCAGTCCACGTTTTCTTGGTGTGTAGATTTGCGTTTAACGTCGACGCGGAAGCCCAGCTGTTTGGCTTGCTGCTTGTTTACGCCTGCTTCTTTGAGTTCGTTTGGGCTGAAGCCTTGCCCGTCGCTTTGCTTGCCATTTTGTTTGATGATGATGATTTTTAGGTGGTGCATTTATTTGCCTCCTTTTATCTGGTGGTCGCCGTGGCGTCCTGTGTTGCCAGTTCTGCGGCTTGGGCGGGCTTTCTCTGAGCCTCTGCCGCGGTGGTGGAGTCCCCTGACGTTCTTGCCTGCGCTGGTCATGCTGCGGAAGACTCTGCTGGTGTGCTGTGGCTCCGTTATCCAGCTGACGTCTTTATCCGTCTTTATGGTTGGCGCATTGGGGTCGATTAGTATAACTTCGAACCATTTGTGCTTGCCGTCTTCGCCTACCCAGTAGCTGTTTAAGACTTCAAGGTTGGGGAAGCGTTTGGCGGTTCGTTCTTCAGCTATAAGTCGGATGCTTTTTCCAGGTTTGAATTTAGCGACACCCATACGTTTGGGTCGTCGTCCTGATTTGGGACGTAGTTTTCGTAATCCGCCTCTGCGGACTTTTGTTCGGGCAACTACGAAGCCTTGTTTTGCTTTGTACCCGAGTTTTCTTGCGCGGTCGAGTCTTGTAGGATGCTCGATACGCAACACGGTTGGTTGTTTACGCCACTGCACTAAGCGTTGGCGCATGAGTTCTTCAACGAAGCTTTTTTCGGGCTGAGCCCATTCTTCAGCTATGTATTTGTATGCCATCTAAATTTTTTCTCCCATGTGTTGTTTGCTTACGGTTCAGTCCCGAAGGACCACATCCCAACGGACACGGTTGTCCGCCTGCAATTTCACATCATAGTGCCCTTGCATGAAATAAACCTTTCCCGCATAAGGCGCTCGGAACAGTCTTAGCCCTCTTATTTAAAGAGAAAATAGCATGTTGGAGCGGCTGACTCTCTCTTTGCGATCTCCCCTCCCCTTATTTAAAGCACAAAAATTCAATATTCTACTGTACTGGTTTTTGGTCAATAGGACTTATTCCCTTTATAGTTTCTGCAATGATATCCTAATAGAATCCAAATATTTTCCTCAAAACGCACCCCTAACGTGGAAAAACGTTCTCAGCTTTACCAAGCAGAGACTCAGAACTAAGTTCAAATTGGCGTGCATCAGATTTCTATTAGGTTAACCGGTGAAATTTAAGATCAAGATTCTTCTTGGATCAGCGCCGAATGTGGCTTCTGGTGTTATTCCAGTAAAGTTCTTCGAATCGTATATTTGTGTGTAGATGTCAACGAGACTCATTGTGGTGTTGAAGTAGGGAACGGTACCGCCGTATTCATAGGTGAACACGAATTTAACGTTGTCCTGTCTGCATAGATTGATGAATTCGGTGATGTTGAAGTTGGGGGTGTAGGTATCAACTGGCAGGGCGGGGTACTGGTAGGTGTGGATTTGGCTGTTCCCGCCACTGGTGAGGTAGAAGTTAACCATGTCTTGGCTAAAGTAGTTGAAGGGGCAAAGAAGCATTATCGATTGGTTTGAGGCATCACGGGCTAATGCATAGTTGGTTGCTTGAGCGATTTCGATGTTGATGCCGTTTTGTCTGACATTATAATAGATGTCATTTATACTGTAAGCAATCGCTACAGACAAAAATACGATCAATAATCCAGCACCGATTTTAGCGGCTTTCTTCCTGTTTACGCTCACGCTGTGAATCCACGTGCCTTGCAGCTTATCGTAAGCGAACAGGATAAGCGCGGAAGCGGAAATTGCCAGTGCTGGAAACAACGTTAAGACATAACGCCATTCCCTGTTAGATATCAAGGTGAAAAACACGTAGACGCAGATGAACCAGACCAAGACAAACTTGTCTTCCCGCTTTCGCCGCCAAACAAACAAGCCTAAACCAGATAATCCTACGATGTAGAGCAGCAGGGAAATCGGGTGTACGTCAAAGTAGGGCCATGTCATCTCGACCAGATAGAATATTGGGGTTGGAAACCGGAGACTGTAGAGTGATCTTTCAGGGTTGCCCATCTGCAAAGCGTACATCCATTGACTGAAAACGTACGAAGCAAGAACACGGTAAACGATTACAAGCCAGGGAACAATCACAGCGAGGGCAGCCACAATAAACAGCGTAAACCTTGAGAGCAACCGCTTAAGCTGACTCCAACCTAAGACTATCATGACAACGACCATGACAGGCACCACAGCAATCACCTGGTACTTCGTCAAAAACCCAAATCCCAACGCCAACCCACTCAAAACCAGCAACCAATTCTTGCGGCTGTTTAACCATCGGAAAAATAAAAACAGCGACAACATGAAGAAGAAGACAAGCATTACTTCTAGCAAAGCTAATCTTGAAAGCCAAAAGTACCCAGGCATAACTGCCAAAAGCACAGCTGAAAGTAACGCGGCTTTTCCTCTGTACATAGTGTAGGCTAATTCAAAAACCACCCAAAGGGAAAGGATGCTGAAGACGGCTGAAACCAGCCGGGCGGAAAACAAGCTTGCACCAAACAAATAAAATGAAACTGTGGTAAAGCAGGAGAAAAGCGGCGGGTAGAATGAGTCACGCACAAAATTGTTGAAGAGTCCGCCTTTTAATTCCAATGCACTGTTTAAGTGGCCAACTTCGTCCCAATTCATGGGTTGTTTGGACAGGTTTAGCAGGAGAAAAACGAAGTATACGAGCGCAAGAACCGCAAATGCCAGTCGCCACTTGGTTAAAGATGCCTTAAGGCTGATCCAGCGCGGTTTTGGACTCGATTGGTCAATCATGCTCTCAGCTGTTTAAAATCAGCTACTCCCTATTGTATGTAACCGATATAAAACCTTCCAACCATTCGCGCATGCGCTCACCAGTTTTTGAGCCGCTGCTCTTTAGATACGCTAAAATCCTCAGTGCACTTGGACAGCCGCTTGAGCATATCTTTGTTTGCCCACAACAGTTCAGACAGAACGACTGCGAAGCCCAAGTACTGAAGAGCCATAAGTGGGCTGCCTGAGGTTATCGGCGTGGGGTTCAGCAGGGCGTATCCGTAATCAACCTGGGCTCCACTCTGTACTGCAGATAATCGCGTGTGGAAAGCGCGTTGGTGCTGTACATGCTTGACATCAACGATGCGGCAACCAGAATAACCGCCGCTGTAGCAGCCAAATAGAACAGGCAGTTTTTAGGCTTCGCCGCCGGTTTTGCCGCTTTAAACAGCGAAAAACCCTTGGCACTCAGCGAAGCCGCTAATAGAACAAGGAATGGCAGGGCTTGGTAATCGTATTTGATGGCGCTGAAATACGGTTCGGGTAGGGACCCAGAGAAAAAACGCGATTAGTGCCACACCGATTAGGATGATGGCGAGGGGCGATGTTTCAATTGCTAATTTTTTGATGCCGGCTTTATCGAGCAAACTTACCCCTCTCTTCCATTCATGGATGCGCCGACTGACAAAACATTGCTATCTGCAATCTGAAGTACTGTTTTTTCCTAAAATATGCTGAGTCAACAAGGTTAAAATAAGGTTTCTCCCCCAAACTATACGGATGCTTAACCATGCCTTATAACGAGCTTAGGAAAGACTATTTGCTTGACCGCTGGGTCGTAATCGCCACGGAACGCAGCCGCCGACCAACAGACTTTGCCAAACCCAAACAGGAAGCCGCCAAAACCGCAATTTGCCCCATGTGTATGGGCAACGAAAACATGACGCCGCCAGCCCTGATGCTCTACCAAAAAGACGGCACCGAAATAAAGCGCATTCAAGACCCTTTGACTGGTGAGCGCCCAAAAAACTGGCTTGTCCGCGTTATCCCAAACCTTTACCCAGCGTTCAGCCCGCCCAAACAACCCGGGAACGAGAAACAAATCACGAAAAACGATTACTTGTGTAATGCAGTCGGGCACCATGAAGTGATTGTTGAATCGCCAAACCATGGGGAACACCCAGCCGACGCCCAGCTTCCCCAGCTTGAACTCGTCGTAAACGCCTACATCGACAGGCTCAAAGAGTTAAGTGTGAAGCCATACGTTAAGTACGTGTCGATTTTTCGCAACTACGGCTTAGAAGCGGGCGCGTCGCTGTCTCATGCACACAGCCAAGTCATCGCGACACCCATGGTTCCCACAACCATCCGCGAGGAACAGAAAGCCAGCAGAACATTCTACGAGGGCCATGGAAAATGCATATTCTGCGACATAATTGAAGGAGAAACGAAGGGCCCAAGGCTGATTTCTGAAGATGCGGATTTCGTGGTTCTGGCACCGTACGCAAGCGTCAACCCGATGGAGTTCTGGATTCTACCCAAAAAACACGCCCTCAACATCCTAAACCTTACCGAATCTGAGGTTTCTGCGTTCGTCAAAAACCTCAAAGCAAGCCTCAACGCCCTAAAAACCCTCGTCAACGACCCCCCGTACAACTACGGCATCCACCTCGCATTAAACCCCGACGCCCAAGACAGCTACCACTGGCACCTAGAAGTCTACCCTAAACTGGCAACTTGGGCAGGCTTCGAAAAAAGCACAGGAACTTACATCAACACGGTCACGCCAGAAACCGCAGCGGAGAGCCTGCGAAAAGCAATAAAACTCTAAGTGCCCACGGTTTCTTTCGTATTTTTCGGTTTAACCTGAATTATGTCTTCTATGTAAGCCCGAAACGGCTCGGCTACGCTCCATGCCTGCGAGATACAGCCTCTGGGCTCGTTTGGGGGGTCGCAGTCGTAGATTTCGTTTATTGTTCCTAAGCCGCCCTGGTGAATTCCAACTGTGAACAGCGGCAGAATGAGGTTGTCAAGCATTTGTTTTCGTGCCTGCGCGGTGTAATCGTTGACTTTCAGAAAAGCGGTAACGTAGGGTCCCAGAAGCCAAGGCCAAATGGTGCCGTTGTGGTAAGCCATGTCCCTGCTCCTGCTGTCCCCCGAGCATTTCCCGACAAATTTGGGGTCACCCAGCGATAGAGTCCGCAAGCCATGTGGTGTCACGAGTTCTCGGTTCACTGTGTCGACGACTTTCTGGCTTTTTTCTCTGTCAAGCATGGTGTAGGCTAGTGAGACGGCGAATATTTGGTTGGGGCGAATGGAGGCGTCTGGGGTTTTATCGTCGAGGACGTCGAAGAGGCAGCCGTCTTTTGGGTTCCAGAATTTTTGGTTGAAGCTTTGTCGGGTTTGGTTTGCCATGACGCCGTACTTTTCTGCTAATGAGGGCGATTCAAATTTGTTTGCAAGCAGCTCCATCGTCCGCAACGTGTTATACCACAACGCTTGAATTTCAACAGCTTTTCCCATCCTTGGCGTAATCACGTCGTTGCCCACGCTGGCATCCATCCATGTGAGCCTTGGACCATGCATGAGCAAGCCGTCAACGTCCATTTTTATGCCAAAAAGAGTGCCCCTTTGATGGTTTTCAACAATGGACTGTAGCTTCTCCCACAAATCATCTTTGACAAACCCCAAGTCGCCAGTGTACTTGACGTACTGCAGTACAGCGTTAACGTACCATAAGGTGCCGTCAACGGTGTCGTAAACTGGAATGCCTGATTTGTCGGATACAAAATTGGGAATCAACCCGCTCTTGCTGTACTGCATAAAAGTTTGCAGGATGTCTTTTGCTTCGTTGTACTTGCCAGTTACCAGCATGAGCCCCGGCAGCGAGATGAAGGTGTCTCTGCCCCATGGCTCAAACCAGTGGTACCCTGCGATGACTGCTTTTTTTCCCTCTGTGTCTTCCACCAAGAAGGAGTCGGCGGCGAACAGAATCCAGTTCAGCCAATTGCTCCTCGGCACGTCGGGGTGACCGCGGTAAAAGTCAGCGAGCAACTCAGATTTTTGACGCAACTCTTGGTTTAAGGATGCATTGACCTCTTGGACTGTACCGCCAACTGAATCCAGAACTTCTTGTGCTTGTCGGCTTCCATGGCTCACGGCAAATGTTACCGCAAACACTTTCTCGGTGTTAGCGGGTACCTGCACTTCAAAGTATCCCGGCTGGAAGCAATCGTCAACGTCGGCTTCGCCCCGTTGCAGCTCGTCGCGGTAGTGGATATGGTTTACCCAGTTTACTTTTTCCTTGAATTCTCCGCCGATTATACGGCAGACGATTGCGGCTTGTGGACACTGAAAAACTGCTTGAAACTGAGCGCCACTGCTTTCCAAGGTAAAATTCAATGGAACCCTCAATCTGTAAACGACGGTGTGATAGTACCTGCATGTTAAAAGCGGATAGAGCCTAATTTTAACATCTGAATTATTTTTGTTTGTGAGCTTGTAAGTTATGGCGGCGGCATTCTTGCGTTTTGGCATAAAAACCGTTTTGGTAACCTCAACGTTGCCCACATCATAACTGTAGGTTGGAAACGGGTCAAGCGTAAACTGCTCAATCAACTTGTAACCGTCAGGATAAATCAAGTCGTGGAACTCGTTGGAGCCCAACCTGTAAACGTCATCGCCCACGATTACATCTTCATCGAGCTTTGACACGCAAACAGTACGGTTTCCAGGAGGATCCAGCGCAGCCACAAGCAGCCCATGGTACTTGCGCGTGTTAATCCCAAGAACCGTCGAGGAAGCGTAACTGCCCAAACCGTTGGTTACCAGCCACTCCTTCTCGATGAGGTCGCCAAAACGTGAAAGCGCATCTTTCTGATAGGTTATGGCGGGCAAATTCATCTACGGCATCAGCTTTGCAACGTTTTTGTCTCTTGGAACACAGAAATAGTTCGCTACGGGAACGCATTTTGTGCGGAACATCAATAGGTGGGGTTTTGTCAGTTTGTATTCGGTGAGGGTTTCAGCGTATCCCATACCTTTGGCGAAGACGAGTTCGGCGGCGTCGTAGACTTTTAGGAATTCAGGCGAAGCTTCCTTCTTTTGTAAGCCGACTGCGTCGCATCCCGTGGTTATTACTTCGTCGGCGAGTTTATCGATGTTGGAAATCTCTGCGTCCTCCATCGTGGCATCGTTGATTACTGGTCCGCCTTTAACGACGTAGGTGACTTTTAACCCCATGTTCTTCAGTTGCTCAACCAGCAACGAGTCAAAAACGATTTCGCCAGCGTTATCCGCCAAGAACAAAATGCTCTGTGCCTTCTTCGCCAGCTCGTAAGCCTTGTCGATGTCATCGATACCCAGGTCTTTCGCGGCTTCCCTTATGGCGCCTGCCATACTGTTCAAAGTAAACTTGTGCCCGGGAATATCGAACTCCATGATGTTTCCCACAATAGCGCACAAACACGCCTTCTTAAACCGCTCCTGCTGGTTGATTCCTGATTCAACGTATTTTTTTGCGTGGGGACGCATCTTCAGGGCTTTTTCGTTGGCGAGTTTCTTGTTATACTTGTAGGGGTCGTTGCAACTCGTTAACTGCCTGATTATGCGGTCTCTTTTTGTGCCGATTTCTGCGGCGTTCGATGTGGGTTTGAATTCTCGGTTCAGCAACTTAACTATTTCAGCCAAGCACCTAAAACGCAGGGCGGGGTTTGTGGTGGCTTGATAGGTTTGTACTTGTGCCCGTGAAAGCAGGCACGATTCGCATTCAGGTTCAACTTTCAAGGCTAATTCACACGTTTAATGTTTTGTTGCGTCGGCAAATGCACGCATCACAGTATATGGGTCTTTCGCTTTCACTATGCCGCTTGCGACGAGAACGCCTTGTGTTCCAAGCTTCAGCGCTATGGAGACATCTTCGACTTGGCTTATGCCTGCACCGCACAGAATGGTCATTTTGGGGTCGATTTTATGAACCAGTTTCACGGTGTCGGTGACTATTTCTGGTTTAGCTTTAGAAACTGAAATACCGCTTCCAATGAGCTCTGGCGGTTCAACCGAAGTGATGTCGGGTCGCATCGCGGCGATTGCGGCGCTTACCGACGGGTTGTTGGCGCAGACACATGAAACCATTCCTTTTTCCTTTGCCAAAGCAATTATGGCTTCGATGTCGATTAGTCTAAGCTGGAGTTCAGAATGGTTAATCAATGTTCCAACAGCACCCGCCTCCTTAACTGACTCAGCTAAAACATGGCCCGTGTTACTTCCGGGTTTAATGGGGTCAATGTGCTGAGCGAAGACTGGAATCTCAACTGCTTCCGCAACCTTGGCAAGATCGGCAAGCTGCGGCACCACGATGATGTTGACACCCGTTTCTTTAGCTGCTCTTTCAGCCTGTTTTGCGAGTTCAACGGCTCTTTTGCCTGTGGATTCGAGGTAAGTTTTAAAATTTACGATTATCATTGGAGTTGGTTGGTTCAATTGGGTTGTGCCTCGCTTTATGGCTAGAACTATTTTTGTTAATAATTGTTTGCTTTTCAAAAAAGAATAGGAACATTGGGACGAAGGAAGTTTATGCGCTAATCTTTAACCTGCAAAGTTGCTTTCTTCGCTGTCTCTTCAGTCAGCATACCGATGAGCTGCCCGTTCTTAACCATGGCTGCCCGCTTGAAGCCTTTTTCTCCCATGAGCTTCATGGCGGTTATCATCGATTCGTTTCCTTCAAGGATAATGAGCGGGGTGTAGTTGGTCTCTTTTGCAAGGGTCTTTAATGGGTCTTTGTGTGCGTCAACGATTTCTTTTAGCAATTCCCGGTCGTTGATTACGCCGACGGGTTTACGGTTTTCAGTAATTAACACTGAGTTAACGTTGTTCTCCATCATTCTGCCCACCGTCTTAGCCAAGGTCTCCGTGGTCGCAACCTCGATGGTCGGAAGTTTTGTGCCGGCTTGACCGCTGATTTCTGTTATGTCGATGCCGCGTTTCCAAATGTCGTTTAGCATTTCGCTCACTCTCTCTATCTGGCTTGGATCACTTGAGTAGAACATGTCGGCTAAGTGGAACGCAGATTCCGTGCCCTCATCGCTCACCGGCGGAATCTTGAACATGAACAGGTGTTTGCCGTCAACCATCATCATGGTTAAGTAGCTGATTGGGACATGTTTGACTTCGTAGTTTTTAGCCAACTTCTGTGCTGGTTCAAGGTTATCCAAGTCGATGGATGCCATTATCTGCGTTTTTAAGCCTTTTTTAAAGTACTTTACGATGGGGTCGTTTTCGGCAAGCCGGTTAATGCTATGCGAAGAAGTGATTACCACGATTTCTTTTTTGGCGGATTCAAGAACCTTGGTTACTTTATTCCATGCTTCTTCAGCACTTTTGATGACGAGGGTTTCGCCGATCGGGATTCCAGTCTTCAACTCTTCTATGCGCCTTGAAGCGTCAACTCCGCTCTGCCACATCTGCACAAAAAACGCTTTCAAAACAGAAATGAACATTTTATCGTTAATCCATAAGCCTTCATCTTCCAAGTTTAGAACAGATGCTTCGTTGCCGAAGGGTGCGTAGAGAATGGCTTCTTCTTCGTCCTTGATTAAGAAGCGCGGGAAAAACTTGGAAGTCATGCCGACGTGGCGAAGCTTTATGTTGAGTTTGTCTTCAACGATGTTTTGTTCGAGTCTTTCTACGACTTTGAGGTTTTCGGGTGCGATTTCAGTGATTATCTGGGTTTGGACGTTGCGTTCTTGGGATGGCGTGACGGCTGCGTCGAAGATTCCCGCGATGTCTTCCTGAATTAAGCCCAGGGCGGTTGTCAGAACGATTACTTCGGATTTTGATTCTTCAACCATCGTGGTCATTTTGGAGTGAATCTTCTTTTTGCCGGTGATTATTGAGAATTTAGCGACGGGGTACTCGGATTCAGGAGTGCTGATGGATCCCCAAGCCGTCAAGAGGTCTTGTTTCTGGTCGTTGAGGTTTACTACCTCGTTCTTTTTTGCGTTGATGAAGTTGTCGACTAAGGCTTCGAAGGGAACGATAGTGAACCTTGTGGGGCGCTCAAGGGTGGCTTCGATGAAGCCTTTTTCCTGTAGCTTCTTGAAGGTGCGGTAAGCCTGGACGCGTTCCATCTTGAGCCTTTTAGCCACGAAGCTAGTTGATTGGACGCCGCTTTTGGCGAGGAACATGTAGACTTGGATTTCCCGTTTGGATAGTCCGAGAAGCTGCAGAAATTTGGATACGTCTTTTTCACTCATCGAGTTACCGCCGAATAAAACGTTACATTAGTAAAGATTACTGTTGGTGTTTATAAATTGTAACTTTTAAGACGCTACAAAACACAATAACAAAGCTTAAAATAGTTTCAGCTGCTGCGTTCCCAACTCGCTCTTGGCTCTCTGCGCAGGCTTCCAAGACTTCCTGATGCAGCTCGGGTAGTTCCCGTTCTTCTCCAAGAGCCGTTTCAGGAAAACCATGGTTTTCTCGTCCGTCAAGTATCCAGTGCCAAAATCGCCGTATTTGACTTTCAACTTCGCAATTTCGCCGTCCCGCTCCACCTTAGCAATGATAGAAGCCGCGGAGACAACGGGGTATGTCCGGTCGGCTTTGTGCTCCGACACAACCTTCGTCTTGAACCTGAGGCACTCGCTGATGTGGTTTCCGAACCGCTGCTCAAGCACGTCGGCGGCGTCAACGTATGCTTCGTCGGGTTTGAGGGCATCGATGATCTTCGCCATCGTTTGGGCTTCGAGGCGGTTTAGCTTGTGGAGGACTCGACTGCTGAATACAACCTTGTCGATTTGGGCAGGCGGAACCTTCACGATGTGGAGGTTTTCAGCCAGCTTAATTATCTCGGGGTAGAGGGCTTCCCGTTTTTTTGCGGTTAAAAGCTTGGAATCTTTAACGCCCAATTCGGCGAGCAACTGCAGGTTCTCCGTTTTTACTGCGACGCCGGCAACCACTAAGGGACCCACCACGCATCCGCGCCCAGCCTCGTCAACACCCGCAACCAACATCCGCGTAACCATCCTAAACAACCAAAGGGTCAAGGTTCTAAGCTATAACGCTTTTCCAAAAACCGCGGCTCAAGAAAAAAGCGTGTATGTTCAGAATTGCGTTACGAGCTTTCCCTCTGTTGCTCACGACGAACTATCTCCGCCTTATAAATAGGTTCAACACCTGCGGGCTTAAAATGCTGCAGTAAGCGTGTTTGTTGGTAAATGTGGCTTTGTAGACAATATTTGTTAGGAGTATCAGGTGTTCTTTCATGTTTTGCTGCGAGTTGCTTTTTTTAGCTTTCGGAAACCTGTCTTGCTCAAGGCTACCTCCCCTCCCTTAAGCAACAGTGACCTACCCCTCTATCGTTCCTGCATAGATATTATATTTGGATCCGAGAGGTGTGCACAATTCGGTTTTGTAATATTTTTGCTGTTTATCTTTTCTAGCAAACACTCCAGAAGTAACAGAAAAAAAGCAAAAAACCACCAAAAAACAGAATACTGCACACCCCTCGGCTCCCAATAGCTCCAAATAGGTTCGTGAAAATATAGAAAGCAATGAACAACACAATGAAGTCGGGCACTAACATGGCCCATTCAACCAGTTAACCCATCTTCTCGCTCAAACACACTAACAGGAAAAAACAAAAACACCCGCCATAAAAAACTTCATGAAATATAAGTTTTTACCAACAACTTAAAAACTGAAAATTATGCAGACTATAAAAAAAGGATGCTTTTTTATTTCCTGCCCTGTTCGTGTTTGAGCAATAATTTTCAATAAAACCAGATTTAGTTTCGTTTAAACTCTTTTCTCACGTCTTCTATCTTTTCCCCGACGATGTCTATATCATCAATGTTCCCCAGTCCTTTTTGGTAGGCTCCTCGTATGTGGCTGATTTCGTGGGGGTCGATTCCCATGACGCGTGCGCCTGTGGCGTCGGTGGCGACTACGTCTTTGCCTGCGATTATCAGGTCCATTTTGACGGGTGAACCGTCGGTGGGTCCTTTACCTTCCATAGCGACGAAGCCGTCGATTACCGTCAGCACCGGCTTTATTACGGTGTTAATGTCCACCACGACTTTGCTTATGCCTTTGGCGTGGTACTTGAATTTGAGTTTGTCAGGAAGCATTCCAAACATGTTCTTCATGCCCAAGGTGACTTTGGTGGACATGTGGGTTTTCATCTTGGCGGCGCTGACGATGGCGGATTCTGTGACGATGCGGGGCACCGTGATATCTTTGAGGCAGTCGCCGTTTGGAATTTTTATTTTGACCTTGTCTTTTACGTGGCGCAAATTGAGGCATTCTACGCCGTATTTTTTGCACATTTCCGCCATGCCAGTGGCTTCGAAAGCTTTGTCGGCGTTTGTCATGGTTGCGTCGGATTCCACCACGTAGATTTCCAAGGGGAGTTTCTTTAGCCGCTGAATTAATGCTTCGACGACAATGGGGTCGGTTGTTGCGCCGGTGTCCCATGTCATGGTAGTTATGAAGTTGACTTTAATGAGAACCTTCTTGTAGCCCGCCAACGCGGATTCATAATCGATTAAATCTAACGCTTTAAAAACCGGGTCAAGCCCGCGTTCGCCCTTAACGATTGCCACTGTCGATTTTTCCGTAATGACACCGCTTGTTTATGCCTTAAGGATGCTTTAAACGTTACAGTTCAAGCTGGAAGCTACCCGAACAGCGGAAAAGGCAAGCCCAACAACAGTGCAGTTATTAATCCAGCGGCTAACCCCAGCATTATTGGAAAAGGTAACCCTGGGAATATGCCTTTTTTCTCGAGGGCGAAGAAGGTTACGATGGAGCCTGCTAAGATGCCCACTACCGTCGTTAAGGTCGGCAAGATGCTTGGCAGGAAGCTGAAGTACATCGTACCCATCATCATGGAGTAGAACACCAAGTCCCCGAGCCCCATCTGGATGTCTTTAAACGAGAAACTCAAGCCCTGAAGCATGTCAAGTCCTGATGACTGCGCTATTTTGCCCATTGGACCCTTGTAAACCGCGATAACGTCGTAGACCGCCAGGAACACCAAGAGTACAATCGCGCTGGACAGGGGAATGAATTTGGCGAAGAAAATCCCTAGTGCCCCGCCCACGCAGATGACGGCGACGTTTCGGGGGATACTACCTAAGCGGAAGATGGCAAGGTCAAAGAGGATGGTTACGGCGACGGCTATAGTGGCTATGAAGTAGTAGACGCCGTCGAAGTACGGAAAGATAGCAAGCAGATACACCACCGACAGTAGCATCGACGAAGTCGTCATAGAAAGCACTATTAAGCCTTTGATTACGCGTATGTTTTTTCGTTTAATCAAGACGTAGAAGAAGGCGGCGGCCGCTGCGATTAACACGACAAAGTAGAGTGCGTTGCCGACCGGCGCTGCAGGCGATTCTCCAGAAATGGGCGCTACCGAAATACCCCCGGTTTCCTGGGGCGCAAGCAGGTACGCGCAACCTAAACCGAAAATGAGGCTTGCCAGTATGGGGAGTAAATAGACTATTTCAAACTTAAACTTGTCCTGCTCTTTCAGAAGCTCTGGTTTTTGCTGCTCAGTCACGCTACTTACCCTAAGTTAGTGATGGCTATTGCCGCTTTCAAGTAGCAGTCGTCACACAATAAGGTTTGTTTTTTGTCGGTGTCAAAAATCGAGTTGGAAAAATGCATGACGCACAGCGACCACGGGCAATGCCCCACGCCGAGTGTATGACCTAACTCGTGGACGGATTCCTTGAGCGCCCGCTGCAAGTAAACTGCAGGGTCGGCTTTATCTCTGCAAAATTCAGGCTTTAGGCGCCAGAGCGAAATCAACGCGGCTTTTCCCGGAGTGGAGGCTTCGCCGAAGACGTAGTTTAAACCTGATGCATAGATGTCTGCGTCAACTACGCCTAAGATGCTGTGGAAATCTTGGGTTTTGGCGGCGTATGCTCTCACTTCGCCCAGCAGGATGCTGGAGCGGTACTGGCTGCGTTTCATATCAAAAGCGCCTTGAGGTATGGGCAGGGGCTCTGTAATTATTGTGCAGACGATGTCGGGGAAAATCTTCGCCAAACCCTCTTGGATTCCAACTAAAACATCGGGCGCAACTTGCCCAACCTGCAAAATCCCAACTTTCATTTTCGACAGCCTATGTTCGGTAGGTTTTTAGTCCGAGCGAAAACATAGAATCTAACGTGCAATCAGGACCAATCCCATTTTAGTTAACATTGATGGATAAAAATTAATATTTGCTGTTTTAAAAATGTATTGACCCGCGGTTTATTTGTGCAGAAACGGAGCCTTTCCGAATTGCCTTCAAAACCGCGTCAACATCCATTGCGGCTTCGACTTTGTTGTAGACACTGAATAACTCTGACACTTGGTGTGCATCACTGCCTGCGGTGCCGGGCAAGCCAAGGCTCTTGGCAAATTCTTTGGCTTGGTCATTTGCTTGTTTGCTGGAGCCCCCATTCAGTACTTCGATGGCGTCGACCTTGTAATTTCGGGCGCGTTCACCCATACCATACTCTCTGAAAGGGTGCGCTACGATGGAAACTCCTCCGACTGACTTGGCAAAATCCGCCACTCCTTCGGGCGTCCAGGGCTTGGGCGGCAACTCTTCGGTACCCAAAACCACCACGTCCCCGTATCCCTGTGCTGTGCTGATTTCAACGCCTGGAATAATCAATATATCGGGATAAGCGGAAGCCAACTCAATTGTGGCTCTGCAGCCTCTTATGCTGTCATGGTCAGTAACGGCAGCAACCTTGATGAAGCTGTGCGCTACCAGCATGTCAACAAGGGTTTTGGGCTGAACAAGCGAGTCAGGAGAATAAACCGTGTGAATGTGGAAGTCAGCGTAAATAGGTTCTATACTTACATCTCCATGCATACTCAATGACTTAGTTTTATTGAATTATCGTCAAGCGTCTATAAGCATCTGGGGGTAAAAAAAGCTATCCAAAACCATCCAAACGCTTGAAGCCCGAACGGATCAAACTTCGGCTATGGCTATCAAGAGTTCCTGAGCGAGAAATTCTTCACTTAAGTCCTGCCCAGTAATTTTTTATGTACAAGCAGGTGGTTCTCAAGGGCTTTGTTCATTTCAGGCAAGTCTGGAACCATTAAAATTTTGATTCCGCATGGACAATTGGATAAGGGCATTTTTTCACAATTTTAGGATTCGCATCTATTGTTTTTTTGTCTTTCTTTCGCTGAATATTCTCTATTAAAATCACCCTTAATACACAAGGATATTTGCACAATACCTTAAACTTAGTTTCACCATCTAAGATAACACTTTTTGAAAAGCACAATTCGCCGTTTAGCATGCAATCCTTTGCAAGCTTGTTAAGTCAAGTTGACAAAACTTGTCATTTTCTCTCCCTAAGCAAGCCCTTAAGCAATAACAAGCAAAGAAGAGCTGTAGCCACTTAAACCGAGCTTTTTTGGCTCAACAGTTCCCGCAGAATTTCTTCCAAACGGCTGAAAATCTCTTTACTTCCCTGAACGCTGGCATCCACTGAATCAAACGGTAAACCCTTCGCGCCGCAAGCTGATTTAGTGGCTTTTTTGATGACGCCAGCCCAGTGTTTTGGGTCATTTAGCAAAGCAACACTCTGGTAAGTTGAACGTTTGATGTACGCTGCAGTTTGGTCGGCAACATAATCGACAGTTTCCAAGTCAAACGGATGCGCACTCTCATGCTGAGATAAGGGGTAAACTTCATCAAGCTCCAGCGGAATCAAACCGAACGGAGTCGAATAAACACAGACATGAACCTGCCCAGACAATTCCTTGCCCAAATTCCTGAACAGTTGCCTGATTTTCTTGAATTCTGGCGCTTTGTGGAAGGGCTTGTTTCGGGTTTGGGGCACAAGCAAAAGCACCCTTGCCTCTTTGGGTGAACTATATCGTTCGGTTAAGCGGTTCCTGTAATGGGTGATTTCTGGTCGTGCAAGCCCCACTGAATTGAAGTAGAAGAAACCGCTGCTCTTTGCGGTTGGGCTGTATTTTTCGAGGAAGTCTGCGTGTGTACGAAGGTGTTTTAGGGCTGAGAGCAGTGCGGGGTGGGCGTGGACACGCATTTCGGTGTGTTCCCAGAGCCTGCCGTCTCGTATGGCTTGTTTGATGCGTTTTATTTCTGCGAGGCAGACGTAGAGGTTGTGTTCGGCTAAGAAAACTTCGCGTTCTTTGGGGGATTTCTTCTCTAAGTCTCTGGGGGTTTCTGCGGAGCATCTGGGGCAGGTGCATGGGAAATAGTCCAGTTCGTTTAGGCGCCATGTGCCGTTTTCGGTCATGTAGCGGTTTTCGCGGGCGTACAGTGCGTAGGCTGCGGAGTCGAACAGGTCGCAGCCCAATGCCACTGCCAGCGCGAACATGGAGGGATGCCCAGCCCCGAACAGGTGCAGGGGGCGCTTGATTGGTAAACCTTTTTTGGCGGTTAAAATCATATCAGCTAAAACGTCGTAGCGGTAGCTCTCCATAACTTCGGTGGGACTACCGAGCGCGTGGATTTGAAACGGCAGTTTACCCATTTCCACCGCTGAACTTGCGACGAGGTCAAGGTGTTTTCCGCCCTGCACGGGTCCAACCCACAAGATGTCGTCGCGGGTTTTGGTTTCAAAGAAAGCTTTGGCGCGTTTCAGGGTTTCTGCCACGGTTACTTGCGCTTGTTCTTTGGTTACTTTCCAGCCCGTGGGAATGTCGAGGATGGTGGCGATGTCGCTACCGATGCCCTCTTGGTACGCAACAATTTCTTTTTGTGAAAATTCTACGTCGCCGTAAACGAGGATTTGGTAGGCGCCTGAATCCGTCATTATTGAACCGTCAAAATCCAGGAATTTATGCAATCCCATTTCGACAGGTTTATTTTCGTAGCGTTTTTTTATTATGTAAGCGTTTGTTATGACTGCTTGGAAACCGAATGTTTCCTTGAGTTTTCTTGGCGGGATAGGTTGAATGCTGGGGTTAATTACTGGGAACAGCAACGGGGTTTCCACTGTGCCGCTTTTGGTTTTAAGTTTGCCGATTCTGCCCAGTAGGTCTTTTTCTTTAATTTCAAAGCTCAAGGTGAAACCTAAACAAGAAGCGTTGCCCGCTTATAAAAAACATTAGCCCAGAGTGCCATTGAAGATACGAAGACGAAACCAATTTTTTGATTGCGCACTTTTATTTTTGCATCGCCGCGGTTTGTGTGGTACTTTCCGGTTACCATTCATGATAACTTTGCAAAACCAAAAGAAAACGAGTTAAACCAAGAAAGAAAAACCCGCCAACTGTACCCGATAACTTAAAACCGCGACCCCAATAACTATAACAACCAAAGAGAAAAACGGTAAAACTCAACAATAAGACCTCATCTAAAAAGTAGGTCAGATTCCCATTTTGATTAGGCATCCTTATATCGTTTTGTTCATCTAAATACCCACCTGAAGTGCACAGTCATGGTCTGCTCAATCGACATAAGTGAGAAACCAACTTTAAACGACCCCATATTAATTGAAGGGCTACCGGGCATCGGCTTTGTAGCTAACATAGCAGCGCTGCATTTGATTAAAGAGTTGAAGGCGACGCTTTTTGTTCAGATTTTCTCTTCATCTTTCCAGGATTTTGCCATAACCACCGGCGACGGCGGAACCCGAACACCCATAAACGAACTCTATTATGCTAAACGGGATGGAGAGCGCGACTTGATTATTTGGTACGGGAACACTCAGGCGTTAACAACTGTGGGGCAGTACGAGTTGGTGGGTAAAGTGCTCGATATTGCGCAGGAGTTTGGTTGCCGCTTCGTAATATCCATCGGTGGCTTCAAAAAAGACGAAGCTCAGCCTGTGCCGGGAATCTATAGTACAGCCACGGATTTGGATACGATGCAGCAGGCACTTGATTTAGGCACAAAAGTCATGGTTGGCCACGTTTTTGGCATCGCTGGGTTATCCATTGGGATGGCGAGGATTAGGGATATGAAGGGGTTCTCGCTTCTGGTGGATACGCCTGGAATGAACCCTGACGTGAACGCAGCAAGGTACGCCTTAATGACGCTTGGTAAATACTTGTATTTGGACGTTGATTTGTCGGGGCTGGAAGCCAGCGGTGACGAAATAAAGAATATGCTAGAATCTTTTGGCGTCATACGAAGCATAACAGAAGAAAAGAAGAAAGAGGAGCAGCAACTGCGCTGGTTTATTTAGGCTTTGACTTCGCTCATGAAGGTATCGTAAACTTTCTGGACACGGTCCGCAGCTGGGCTGCCAGTGCCTTCCAAGATGCCTTTTTCCGTCAGTTTAACTTTGCGCATAACGATGATATAGCCTGCTTGCTCATTTAGTTCGACAAGAGTTGGGAATACTTTTTCTAGTCTCGTTGCGAGCGATTTGAGGTCAAAGGGTTTATCTGCGCTGGAAATAGACATGACAACTGATCCGTTGAGGACTATGCGATTGAGGAGTTTTCCAGACTCGTCTTTTACGTCAGTTAAGCTGAGGCTAAGGTTTTCAGGGTTTATGCCAATTAGTATGCCGTTGAATATTTTTCCGTTAGTTGTGACGACAGCGACGTTCTTATCTGCCAACGCTGCCACATCACTGAAGTATTTTCTTTGCGCTACAGACAACTTTTATTTCTCCTTGGTTGGTACATGAAATTGCAGTACAACTATTTATCTTTAATAGCCTTCCCCGATACCGTTATTAGATTCCAAGGGGCAACTTGTCAGACCTCAATTAAACCAAAATCAAAAGTCTTTTAATGCTGGAGGGTGTTTTTAAGTAAGATGACCGACAGCATAGAAGCCTTGGCTACTTAGCCTTGAATGTGGAAGAACATGGTTTAACACCAAACTCCATCTAATAACACAAGCCAGTAGATGGAAAAGTAGTTTTGCATTTTGATGTTTTCCGGTCCTGATCTCGACATGCCTTGAGAGATACCGCTTAAGCAAAGGTGTTTCTTTGAACAGTTTTATATTTTCAAACCTACAATAACTGA
>Ga0209777_10000851_pt1 | contig 47290 bp, 45 predicted proteins | sample FrelakmetHBP12HB_FD_187147 | JGI IMG/M metagenome (GOLD analysis project Ga0209777, IMG submission 187147) | Freshwater lake sediment microbial communities from the University of Notre Dame, USA, for methane emissions studies -HBP12 HB (SPAdes)... | ecosystem: Environmental > Aquatic >... | reverse complement strand
AGTCTCAGGAGGATATCTTCAAAGACATTGAAATTTCACTGAAAGAGAAGCTTAAATGAGCCGGAAGTATGACGTTATCTGGGCGGGTGTTGCAGAAACCGATTTAAGAGAAGTGATTGAATACATTGCAGCAGACAGTCACGCGAATGCATTAAAAACATTAAAAAAGATACAACAAAAAGCTTCCAGCCTTTATGCCTTCCCTGAACGAGGCCGCATAGTGCCTGAGCTTCAGGATCAGGGCATTCTGTTATATCGTGAGTTGCTAGTCCCGCCTTGGAGAATTATATACAGAATATCAGAGAAGCAAGTTTATGTTCTGTCTTTTTTAGATGCAAGGCGGAATGTTGAAGATATTCTACTGAGAAGATTGATTTTTCATAAATGATTCTCGCCTGCCGGAAGTCTCTGCTTCAAAAAATGGCATACAAGCGTTCGCTGCAAATTGCAGAAAGCGATTCCGTTCCGTGGGAGAACTTCGCACTTTATATCGTGAATAGTTCCTCCGCCATTTCAATGGGCGTCCTGTCTCCGACTTTTATCGCTTCGCACCGGGCCTTGACCGTGGGGAGAACATTCAGGGCGAAGAATTTCGCGGCGGCGATCTTCCCATTGTAGAAGGCAACGTCCTTGTTTTGATGGATGAGGGCTCTCTGTTTCGCCTTTGATCCCTTTGCGTCATTTTCTGTATAAATGGTGCTCAGCTTTTCGTTTGCAATTGTAGCCGCCTGCATCAGCAGCGATCCGACAGCAACATCGCCAAAGAGTTCCAGGTATGGGGATGCATTAAGAACGGGGATCAGGAAGCTTGCGCCCCTGCCCAGCCGGTAAAAATGTGTTGTGAGATCGGAGAAGGCCTTCAGGGCCTCTTCCAGGTAATTACACGGCACGGTCAGATCTTCAAAACCCTTGCTCCTCGTTATGACACTGTATACTTCGCTATAGAGGCTCATCATAAACTCGCCTCTTCTCTGCGCCAGTTTTCTCCCGACAAGATCAAGGGCCTGAACCGCATTTGTCCCCTCATAGATGGTCGTGATCTTGCAGTCGCGCATGTACTGCTCGACGGGATATTCACTGCAGTAACCGTAGCCGCCGTATATGTCGATAGCCTTCGAACAGACCTGCATGGCCTTGTCCGAGGAATAGGCCTTGCAGATCGGAATCAAGAGTTCTGCCAATCCCTGCCATTTTGACTTGTCTATCTTGGCTTCTGAGACATCCGCCATATCAAAGCAGTATGCCGTATAATAAAGCAGTACCCTTATTCCTTCCACATGGCTTTTCATCCAGAGAAGCGTTCGTTTGATATCGGGATGCTGGATAATGGGCACGGGCTTGGCATCGGGATTTTTCATGTCCCATATGGCGACGCCCTGAATTCTTTCCTTGGCATACGCCACGGCATGTTCATAGGCCGCCGTCGCAACGCCCAGCGCCTGTATGCCTACCTCAAGCCTGGCGCCGTTCATCATCTGGAACATGATCGCCATCCCGGCTCTCTCTTTTCCGAGGAGTTCTCCCACGCATTTCCCCTCGTCGCCGAAGTTGAGTGTACAGGTGGCAGAACCTTTGATACCCATTTTGTGCTCGATGTTTCCTGTACGTACGTCGTTAAATTCCCCCAGGCTGCCGTCATCATTAACCCGGTACTTGGGAACAATGAAAATGGAAATACCCTTCGTTCCCGGTGAATCTCCTTCAATCCTGGCGAGAACGGGATGGACGATATTCGGGCAAAGGTCATGGTCTCCGCCGGAGATAAAGATCTTGGTCCCTGTAATGCTGTAGGTTCCATCGGGCAATTTCCTTGCCGTTGTCTTCAAGGCGCCCACATCTGTCCCCGCTCCAGGCTCCGTCAGGCACATGGTTCCGGCCCATTCACATGAATACATCTTATACATGTATTTGTTCTTCTGTTCTTCCGTGCCAAAATCTTCTATGAGCGAGGCGGCTCCGGTGGTCAACATAGGATACATGATGAGGGGATAATTGGCGGCCTGAAAAAGTTCAAAGCTCGCAGTGGCGACGCTGGTGGGCATTCCTTGTCCACCTACCCCCGGATCTCTCGTGGCGCACTGCCAGCCGGCTTCAACAAACTTCCTGAATGCGTGGTGGAAGCTTTTCGGCACGAAGACCTTTCCATCCTTGAATGTACATCCTTCCCTGTCCCCATCCACATATGTCGGGAGGAGTACTTCCAGCGCCATCTTTTCCGCCTCCGTAAGCATCATGTCCACGGTTTCTTTTGAATAATCCGCGTACCTCCCCTTGAAAATATCTTCTATACCGAGTTGCTCGTGAAGGATGAATTGCTGATCTCTGGTATTCACCAACAAGTTACTCATGATGACCTCCTTGAAACGTTTCGTAGATGAATGGATACAAAGAATTTTACAAGAATCGCGGAAAGCAATATCACTATATGTCCCGCAAATTAAAGAGCCTTATACATACATAACCCCGGCTCCCTTTGCAAGAGTTCCTTTGAAAAAATGAAATCCTAATTATTCGTTGCGATTTTTCACAGGCGACTGTTATTGAAAATTCGTGAAATTTATGACAATAATACCTGCGGAAATGGAATTTGGACAAATCACCCGTATCGAGGAGAATCGATAAATATGAAAAATCTATTGGAAAACATCGAAGAAATCCTGCTGATGGGCCCCGGCCCTTCCTGTGTTCCCCCTCAGGTCTATACAGCCCTCAGCCGGAAGACCCTGGGACATCTGGACCCCTATTTCCTTAAGATCATGGATGAGCTTATGGAGATGCTCCGCCGGATCATGAATACAAAGAACAAGCTCACGATCCCCATATCAGGAACGGGTTCCGCGGGCATGGAGGCGTGCTTCGTGAACCTGGTAGAGCCCGGCGACAAGGTGCTTGTCATTACCAACGGCGTCTTCGGGATGAGGATGCAGGACGTAGCCGTCAGGCTCGGCGCCAAGGTGGATGCACTGGAATTCCCCTGGGGAGCCCCCGCTGTACCGGAGGCGGTGGAAAAGAAGATTAAACAGGATTCCTACAAGATAGTCGCCGTGGTCCATGCCGAGACCTCCACGGGTGTTCAGAATCCCGTTGCCGAAATCGGAAAGCTCCTCAGAGGGAGTGACGCCATCTATCTGGTGGATACGGTTACCAGTCTGGGCGGCATCGAGGTCAGGATGGATGACTGGAACATAGATGCCCTGTACAGCGGCACGCAGAAGTGCCTTTCCTGCCCCCCCGGACTCGCGCCCCTTTCATTTTCCGAAAAGGCGATGGCGAAGCTGAACGGGCGGAAGACGAAGGTGCCCAACTGGTATCTCGATATCACCATGATCGCCAACTATTGGGGGACGAACCGCGTTTACCACCATACTGCGCCTGTGAACATGATCTATGGTCTGTATGAGGCCCTCTTTGTCATCTTTGAGGAGAAACCGGAAAAGGTATTCAAGCGGCACAGGGAAAGCCACCTTGCCCTGGTGGAGGGACTTAAGGAGCTGGGCTTGAAGATGCTGGTGGAGGAGCCTTACCGCCTGCCGATGCTGAATGCCGTCTCTGTACCGGAAGGGGTTGACGAGCTGGCTGTCAGGAAGCGTTTGCGAAGCGAATTCAAGATCGAGATCGGCGCCGGCCTGGGACCCCTCGCCGGGAAAATATGGCGCGTCGGACTAATGGGGCATACGTCCAGAAAAGAGAACGTTTCAAGGTTCCTTGCCGCCTTGAAAAAGGTGCTGGGAAACAAATGAAAATGTAGTGCAGACCTTCAGGTCTGCTGTATTGCCATTAAATGTAGTGCGTACCTTTAGGTGCGCTGTATTAGCAGGACTAAAGTCCTGCACTACGTCAAAATATAATCTGGATTCCCGCCTGCGCGGGAATGATATAATGTAGTGCACACCTTCAGGTCTGCTATAGTGCCATTAATTGTAGTGCGTACCGTTAGGTGCGCTATATCGGCAGGACTAAAGTCCTGCACTACGTCAAAATATAATCTGGATTCCCGCCTGCGCGGGAATGACGTGGACAGGATTCTCTTTCCCCATGCCAGTCTGTTATTGACATCCTTTTTTTGCAATATATAATTTATTATATAGAGTCTGAACATAGAAAGGATGTCATTATGGAAGAGCCGCTCAAAATAGTATACCGCAATATCCTGCCCGCGCATAAAGAGGCACTCGATCCGATAATCAGGGAGCACGCCGCCAAGCTGGACAAGTACTTTCCCAAGATAGTCAATTGTCGTGTCGTCGTGGAAAAGCCCCAGGATAAGCACCACGTAGGCAATCTCTACAGGACGACTATAACGCTTATAGTGCCGCATAAAGAGATCGTCGTGAACCGCGAGCATCCCCATCACCACAGTCACGAAGACATATTTGTTACGGTCAGTCATGCATTCAATGATGCCGCCAGGCAGCTTGAAGAGTATGCGCGTATCCGGGGTAAAGAGGTGAAGGAACACGATCTACTGCCCCACGGTGTTATCCATAAGCTCTACCTGAAGGACGGCTATGGGTTCATACAGGGATCGGATGGCAAGGAAGTCTACTTCCACAAGAATAGTGTATTAGACGGGTTCGAAAACCTTGAGATCGGGACGGAAGTCCGGTTTGAAGAGGAGGAAGGGGAAAAGGGCCCGCAGGCAAGCACCGTCAAGATTGTGAGGAAGGAACACGCCCATCACAGGCATTAAGGTTTCGTAAATTGCAAGGCCGCCGGTGCTGTAATAGCCGGCGGCCTTTGCGTAAATGCATTATTTCGATTAAGATATTAAGTTTACCGCGCTGCCCCCGCAGCGGCTCTCTTGCGTCCGTTTTTCTTGACATCCTTGAAAGGCACCTTCCCGCGGGAAAGGCGCATCTTCTTCTCCTCCAGGTCTTCTTCGATGGGCTGTTCTTCCCCGAATTCAAGAATCTCCATCGGAGGCTCCTCGTTTTCGTAATTGCCGAGTTCCCAGATCGTCTCATCAAGGTCCCTGTCGCGTGATCTATCCCTCCCGCTTTCAAATTCCCTCGTAATGTCGTTGAGAAACGTGTCGAGCGGTTTCACTCTTTCGTAATATGCCATCTTGTTCCTCCTTGATATTTTCGAACTCTAGGTAAAATCTAAGGCGTATAAAAAAATTCATCCATCATAGAATTCATAAAATTCAGTTTAGAAAAACCTGAATTTCACATCAGGAAATGGATGATAGCCCGGGTTTCTCTATATGTGAGTCGATTTACAAGGTTTTTTCTCCATTGACACGCACGGCCTTTCTGTGCTTAGACCGCTCGAGACAATACAATATGACAAACCTTGGGATTCTCCTTACAGCGACTGGACACCACGATAGTGTTTAATAAATATGCAGCATAAGATAGAAACAAAAGAAGGACGCCTGCGGGCGGAGTGTATAGAGGAGCTGATCCGCAGGAAAGGGCTGGATGAAGGGGAAGCGCTGGTAATCGACGAACGCCTGCTCGCGTTGATGCAGATCATCTCCACCGGACTGGGAGAGGACGTTCACCTGAAGATTACCCCCGGCGGCAATTGGAGATACAACAAAGAAACAAACGAAATTATATTTCCTGTAGGATTGCTGTTGTCCTCCTCCGTGGAAGAGGTCGTCGCCTTTTGCGCCCACGAGGCGGGACACAGGCAAATATCCCGCCGGAGCTTGAGAAAGGCGGTCTTCAAGACATTCTCCGCGAAGGAATCCACGAGGCTCCTCTTGAATGCCTTCGAAGACAGCCGGGTCGATAACTGGCTGATAAGCATTTTCAAGGGGATCAAACACTACCTGGATATTGCCTACGACGAAATGCTCCCCCGGGATTTGTCCAGATCATCGTACGTAGATCATCTGAAGGGTGAGATCTCCGAAAGGGCGAGCACCTCCTGCCATCCATATCTCCTGTATCCGCACCTGGAATACCTGCTGGGCATGCGCTATTACTGGCTCTATGGCCGTCTCCCTTCTCAAGTGATGAATCCGGAAGTAGGAGATACCCTTGCGAGGACGCATGGGTATTTTGCGGCGATCTTCAATCACTATCCTCCGGGACGGGTCTCGGAAAAAGAGAAGCTGAGGTTTGCGGAAGAGACGGCACTGATGGTGAGGGACAACATTCTCCCCGAATATGAAGACCTCGTCAGGCTGGCGATCGCTAAGCTCGCAGAGGCCATAAAAGACGGCCAGCTCCAGGTTAAGGAGAAAAAATGCGCCCCGGAGGATTTGAGCCCGGATGAGATCGAGGAGGAAGCGCGAAAATTATTAGAGTTCAAGGCCAGGGAGTTGGCGGACAAGTTGTCCCCGAAGACGGAAAAGCTCACCAGGAAGACAGAGGAATACAGAAAAGAAACTCCTGAAGAAACGGACGCGCGCGCAGCGGGTGGAAAATCTTCCGGGGAAAGAATGGCGCCGTTGCCTATAGAGACTCTCCGCGACCTCATCAAGAAGCAGCGAATGATAAACCGCGAGCAGGACGCGAAGATCGGCGAGTACGAGCGGGTCTACAGGGTGATATCGAACCTGGTCCAGGCCTTAAGCGGGGTCTTGGAAAATCACTTCGCGAAAAATAAGAGGCCTTCGTTCAAAGGTTATTTCCCTTCCGGCCAGAAGCCTGATTTGCGGAGGGCCATGGAGCTTTCCCGGAAATTGAGCGAGGGTATCCCCGTGCAGGATAAGGATCTCAAGGTCTTTCTGAAGAGAAGACTGCCGACACAGAGGGACCACAAGATAATCCTCGCCCTGGATGAATCAGGTTCCATGGATGAGCCGAAGAGGACATCCGCCCTCGCAGGGCTTCTTGTCTTCATGGAAGCCCTGGATCATATCGGCATAGACTACGGGGTAATCGGATTTTCCGACAGCCCCATAATGCACAAAGAGCTGGGGGTGAAGCTGGATAACGCCGGCCGGCGGGTATTGTTTGATGAGGTCTCCCTGTGCATACCCGGAGGTTCCACCGCCGATGCGGATGCCCTTCAGCTGGCAACGAATATATTAAAGGATCAGCCCGAGGATTCATCAAGGTGGATCATCATGGTGACGGACGGAGAAGGAAATGTGAATACAACCGGTAAGACATTTATCGAGCTTCAGAAGGAGGCGCTGGATCAGGAGATAGAGGTGCTGGGAGTGGGTTTGGGCGAAGAGGTAACGGAGGTCATAAAGAGGTACGCGAGCGGTATGCAGATTGACGACGTGGAAGAGCTGCCGTCCATCCTCTCCGGCATACTGGAGGAAAAACTTGTTAAGCAGGATGCATACTGGGACAGTTTTCTGACGCCTAGGCACGAGGCTGACGATGGTAGTGTACAGACAGAGGCATCTCTGCCGCAGGATTTATCGGAGCTACTCGCTTCTCTCTATCTTTATCTGAAACAGCACATTCCCGCCTTCAATGTGAGGCATCTGAAGAGGGCATCGGAGCTCCTGGGGTTTTTACTGAATCGGGGCTATCCGGGAAAGGTGGCGTTCGGAAGGAGCGTGAAATACGCCTTTATAGATACCCAGGAACAATCCCAGAGGGTAAGAGACCTCATCCTCGAGAGGATTGAAGGGATGCGGAAGATATTTCCGGACATCACCCCGGAAGACTTGCCGCAGGAATTGCACTCGGCAATTTCACAGGCGGATGGCCCTGTGTCTTCGATTCCCAATGACCTCACTTCCGTCCTGGATATTTTGATGAAGAATAACACCCATCCTCAGATTGAGAAGGCTATCTCATTGTTGAAAGAGCTCGTCGATTCCTCTGACATGGCTTTTGTGAGCATCCCCGGACTGGAAGCGAGCTTCCGGGTTATTGATGATGAACTTCTAAAAGGGATAACGATAGAAGAACTGGAGAAAAAGGCGGAGGATAAGAGCTGGGCTGTCCGCCAGCCCGCAGCCTTGGCCTTGGGAAGGGTTTATCTCGCACTAATCAAACAGGGAAAGGACGTCGACTTAAGTCCGTTAGAGCAAATGCTGAAGGACGAAGACCCGTCCGTCTGCCGCGCTGCCGCTCAGGCTTTAGGCCGGATTTGGTATCATTATTATAGCAAGGGAAAAATCACATTAGGGGTATTGCAAAGCAGGCTGGAAGATGAAAACTGGGCCGTCCGTCAGGCGGCGGCAAGGGCGCTAGGCAGGATATATCCTCGTCTTATGGACCAGGGAATGGATGTGGACATCAGCAAATTGGAAGAGGGGTTGTGGAATAAAAACTGGTTTGTCCGTCAGGCCGAGGCCGAAGCCCTGGGGCAGATCTACCCCACCCTTGTCAAGAAAGGGGTTGAGGTAAACTTAGAGAGATTAGAAGAGAGATTGAAGGATAAGAACGTGCTCATGCGTCAAACAGTCGCCCTTGTCCTTGGTCAAGTATATCCCGCCCTCATCAAACGGGGGAAGGATGTTAACTTAGGCAAATTGGAAGAGAGACTCGACGACGATGATTGGTCGGTCCGCCAGGCCGCTGCCGTGGCCTTGGGCCGCATATGGTTCCACAGCTATTACCATGGCAAGATGGCCTTAAAAGACCTGGAAAAAAGACTCGAGGATCCAAGCTGGTCCGTGCGCCAGGCTGCATGCCAGGCCCTCGGGCAGATCTACCCGGCCCTTATCGGGCGGGGAAAAAATGTGAACTTAGAGAAGCTGGAAGACAGGTTAAGAGACGCGGATGTGGATAGATCCGTATGCCAGGCCGCAGCGCAGGCCCTGGGCAAGATCTGGCCTCACAGCTTTCACCGGGGGAAGACAACCTTGAAGGCGCTGGAAGAAAGGCTGAAGGATGAAAACTGGTTCGTACACCAGGCTGCAGCACTCGCCTTGGTCCAAATACACCATGCCCTGATCAAGAAGGGCAACGTCGCAGATCTGGACAAACTGGAAAGGAGATTGAAGGATAAGATCTGGTCTGTCCGCCAGGCAGCGGCGCGGGCATCAATAAAAATCTTTTCAGATACCATATGGAGCAATCAAAAAGAATTCGTCAAGGTACTCGCTTCCTTCAATGAGATGCTGGGTGAACCGATGGCAAGCACCATAGCAGGCACACATTCCGGCCAGCTTCAAATTGGTGAAAAATCTTTAACAGTGGGGGATCTGATCTTAGACAGGGCGTCAAGCAGGGATGATATACCTGCCTGCGTGATGACAGAATCCGGCTATCACATTTTGGAGACGTTATGTATAGGCTACCTATTGAGACACTCTGTCTTACTCCTGGGCCCTACATCAACAGGGAAAAGCTTCTTGATCAAATGGCTCGCTTACGTGCTGGGCTATGAGCACCTTTCATATTCCATCAACCCCTACACCTCCAAGTTCGAGATAATCGGCGGCATTAAACCTGACAGGGAAGGCAGATTCGTCTGGCAGGACGGCATTCTTCTGAATGCGGCGCGTGATGGTCTGTGGCTGACGCTGGAAGAGATAAACCTCGCATCTTCCGAAGTGGTCGAGATAATGAATGACTATCTCATAACGGGAAGGATATCCTACTCTGCAAACGGGGAGCAGAAGGAATTGCATCCTCATCCCGCATTCAGGCTCTTTGCCACGGGAAACCCGGAAAGTTACAGCCAGAGACAGAAACTCTCGGAAGTATTTCTATCCAGGTTCAAGATCCTCTATCAAAAAGAACTTTCTGAAGAGGAACTGTCGCAGATACTAAGTTCCTTATTCGAGATTACCTCCTCCTCGGCCCTTCCCATTTCCAGATTTCACACCACCTTACAGAATCAGGCAGACAGCCGCATCATTGGCAAGGCGGAAAAAGACCCATATGTATTTACCCTCAGGGATATAATAAGACTGGGGAGGAGACTGGAACCGCTCCTGGCGGACAGATCATCCGGCAAGGAATATCTCAAAAAGTTTTTCCTGGAGTTCTTCAGCGTCTATATAGGGAGGCTCCGAGACAGCTCCGAAAGGGATGCATTGGTTAGGTTACTGGATGCACATTTCGGATTCAGGGCTGAAGGCCTGGACCTGGAAAAAGCACTCGGCGCCGCCTCTCTAAAACTGGATCCGCTCCTTGCAGCTTTGACGTGCTCGAAAGGAGATGAACTTATTCCCCGAGATGACGCAGTCATTGTTCCCACGCCGACGCAGAACATAACCCTCTATCTCATTCTGAAAGCCCTGATACATAACGAACCTCTCCTTGTGGCAGGAAATCCTGCCTCAGGAAAGACTACCCTCATCAGATATCTGGCCAGACAAAAAGAGACGAACCTCTACTATGTCAACCTCTCCTCCGATACAGGTCTGGAAGAACTTCTGGGCGGCTATACTCAAGACAAAAAAGGTAAATGGCGCTACAGGAAGGGCCTCCTGTTTGCGGCCATGGCGGAGGGAAGCTGGCTTCTCATAGACGAGGCGAATCTGTCTCCTCTCTCCGAATACCTAAACACCCTCCTGGACTTTGGCTACGTCATTGATGGAGAAGAAAACGTGTGTTACGCCCATCCCAATTTCAGGATATTCCTGTCGATGAATCCTCCTTCCGTGCATCAGTCACGAAACCTGCTGTCGCCTGCCTTGAGGTCCAGGTTTACCGAGGTCTGGGTTGAGGAGTTGACTAATTTAGGAGAACTGGCTGGCCTAATAGATACCTGGAGCAGCAGACAGGGAGAGATGCGCGCGTCTCGCAAAGTAAAGAGGGGGAAAAAGAGAAGAGATGCCCGTGGTGAAAAAATTTCCGCGGACAAAAAAACGGCAAAAAAAGACGCAAAAAAAGAGGGTGAGGAATTTGCATCCGACAAGCGATTTACCCACTATTCAATGTGAGCACCATGATCCCCAGAGGTGAAATAGCCCGCCGTCTCTTTGACAGCGTTTGCCATAGAGCGGAAAACGCCGTCATAGAAGAGGTTCGCATCGGCCTCGGCTATGTGGGGGTAAGGTTGGACAAAGGGCGCATGGGGCTTGCGGCCGTGTTACTCCATGACCTCCCGGCCAGCAGCTCCGTATTTCCCGATGCCGGAAAGCTGGCCGGATCAAAGGCGCTCTCTCTCCTCGGTAACCTAATAAAAGGACAGAATCCACTCTCGAAAGCCTTGGGACTAGCCGCCGCGAACGCCGTTCTCCATGCGGCATTGGGTGAAGATGAAAGAGACTCCCTCGCGATCATGAAATTAGTGCCTGAAGATCATGTGGCCATGGTCGGTCTCTTCACGCCGATGGTTCCGAAGATAGAAGGAACCGGGGCGAAGCTCACCGTCATCGAACGAAATCCCGCTCGCCTGGCTGTTCTCGATAAAAAAGATGGTGATAGGATATTGAAGGAATGCACCGTCGCGATTATTACGGCAACGGCACTTCTCAACGATACCCTGGAAGAAGTCCTCAATGGCCTCGGAAGTCCCCGTCATGTCGCCATCCTCGGCCCGTCGACTCCCCTCTGTCCGGAAATATTTCATGACACCCCGGTCAACCACCTGGGAGGGGCGAGAGTGCGTGATACGAAAAAGGTCATGCAAATCATCTCCGAGGGCGGCGGCACACCGTCCATGCGCCCCTATCTCCGGTTCGTAAACCTGCTCATCAAATAATAATGGAGTCGGACAGATACATCTTTTTATTTGAAATAAAGGAGGAGCAGGGTTAAATAGAAACTCTCTTAGAAATCAGCTTTATCGACAAAGGATGAGACTATGCCCGATTACTCGACTTACCTCCGGCGGTTTCAAGCGGGTGAAAAGAGCCTGAACCCCTATCTCGATTATTTTGAAATAACCCTAGAAGAAGTGCGTGAAGGATATGCAAGGTTCCGGATGCCGGTCCTCCGGGAGTATATGCAGGGGGCAGGTTTCTTACAGGGGGGGCTTATCGTGGCCCTGGCCGATGAAGCTATTGCCCATGCCGCCATGACTGTCCTGGAGCCCGCCTCTGGAATAACGACCATTGAATTGAAATGCAATTTCCTGGCCCCGGTTACAAAAGGTGAACTGGTTGCAGAGGCAAGCATCTTTAAGAAAGGGCGTACACTTATTATCGGTGATTGTCTGGTCAAGGACGAAAATGACAGGGATGTGCTTCGCTGTACTGCGACATTCTTGATGTTTCCTGACAAGAAGGACTCCGAATGATGAGTAATCCTGATATCCGTCCCTGCCGGGAAAGAGACATTGAAATTATCTCTGAAATTATCAACGACGCTGCAGAGGCTTACAGAGGCATCATTCCCGCGGATAGATGGAAGGAACCTTACATGTCGAAAGATGAACTCCGGCATGAAATCGATGAAGGAGTAACATTCTGGGCTTACATAGAGAACGGGGAGCTTCTGGGGATCATGGGCATGCAGGACATCGGGGATGTGACGTTGATCAGGCATGCCTATGTGCGTACGGCGAGAAGGGGCCAGGGCATCGGCGGCAAGTTACTGGCTCTACTCCGAAAAAAAACGAGGCGTCCGATCTTGATTGGCACCTGGGCAGCAGCCGTGTGGGCGGTTCGTTTCTACGAGGCGCACGGCTTTTGTCTGGTATCTCCGGAAGAAAAAGATCGCCTGCTGAAACAATACTGGTCAATACCGGAACGTCAGATCGAAACATCCGTGGTTCTCGTCGAACGGCGGCCGCCCAAATGAGGAGGAAAAATACTTGATACCCATAGTGTCTATAGTCGGTCGGTCGAATACAGGGAAGACGACGTTGATCGAAAAACTGATACCTGAGTTGAGGAGAAGGGGATACCGTGTGGCTACGATCAAACACAACATTCACGGCTTCGACATAGACCACGAGGGTAAAGACAGCTGGCGCCATAAAAAGGCGGGCGCCAGCCTCACGGTCATCGCATCACCGCAACAGGTTGCCGTTATAGAGGATGTGGGCAAAGACTACGAATTGGCGGAATTGAGGGATCGCTACATAAGGGACGTCGACATCATCCTTTCCGAGGGCTTTAAACAAAATCCGCATCCAAAGATTGAAATAGTCCGATCGGAAATGAACCACGCCCCCCTCTGCTCCCGAGAAGACAATCTTATGGCCATTGTCAGTGACGAGCCTGCAGACAGGGGAGTGCCCTGCCTGGACATCGATGACATCCAGGGTGTTGCGAACCTCATAGAAGATAGATTTCTGAAAGGGAAGACGGCGTAGGCTCACGCGTTTGCGGCAAAGGCATAGGCTGCGAGGAAGCCGTCGTGGCTGAGACTGACATCGATCGCCGCTCGCTCACCATTTATACAGACGAATGGCGGTCCCAGACCAGAGGAACTCTTCACCCGCCTGATTTCTATATTTTCCGGAGATTCATCATAATGTGCTGAGAGGCGCTCCCTGAGGGCTTTGCGCACAAAAGCTGATTCGTAGTCAGGTGAGGCCTGTGAATCGGGGCTGATGCGGTCTACATGCCAAACGAGTGAATTCATCTCATCCAGTCCTGACGTGGTTCCGATACAATGGACATAGTCGGAAGTTATGAAGACCTTGATCTCTATTCTGCCATACGGTGTATCGACGAATCCTAAAAGGGCATTGCTTCCAGGAGAGAGAACATCTGATCCTTCCGCGCAATCCAGACTGACTTTATACAACCGGGGGACGGATGTGGCAGAAGGGTTATGCTTTTTGACAAGCTTGTACGCTGCCTCCTTGCCTGCCCAGAGCGCCCACAAGACGGCGTCCCGGTTATGGGCACGGGATATAAGCTCTTGCTCAGAGGGGCAGAACACGCGGTTAACGAATCGCGTATCTTGACTCTTCCCCATATTTTGCGGATCGGTCAGATCCACAATGTCGTTGCCTATGAGAATCAAAATAACCTTTCTCCATTTGTGCCATGTGTTTGATGATCTGCTCTGCATAGTGGCGCTGAGCCCTGAGTCCGTTTTCTTCTATCAGTTCTGGTTGGAAGACTTCCATATTCACCGTAAAGCGCTCGCCAAATTTTGGCATAAAACCGTATGAATGCTGGCTATCACCCCGCAGATAGATGCACATTACCTTGCAGGATTCAAAATCTTTGATGAACCGGCCCACTCCGTAGGAAAAACTCTCGGTATTGACCCGGCCTGTCCGGGAGCGCCCTCCTTCCGGAAAAATCAGCAAAGGCTGCTTCCATTCCAGAAGGGATGTGCATTTATCAAGGGTTTTCTTCATCTCTTCACGATTGCCGCCCCGGTTGATGGGGATGCACTTGGCGAGGTAGCACAGAACTGCCGTAAATATATTCCGCTGGAAATTGTTTCTTTCCGGCAAATTCCACGGCAGCTCACTATAATGCAGTAAATGACTGGTGAGAGAAAAGGTCGCATACGTGATGATCATGGAATCAATCATGGTGAGGTGATTCGCGCAGATGATCCACGGTCCTTCATTGTTCCGGAAACGACGGGAGCACTCCTGTCTGATCTTTGGTAGATTCCGCACCCGATAGCCCATGAGCCAGATGACGGTAAAATAAAGCGGGCAAATAACAAAAATAGCAACCCGACCGAGGATGTATTGGATCAGCAACGGTCCCTGGAGCATCAACTTCTTTTTCATAACTGGCCTTATCCTAATTTGGCTTTGATGATTGCAACGGCATCTCCGATTGTCCCGATTTTATCAGCCTCGTCATCTTCGACGGTGATCCCGAATGTATCTTCACATTTTATGATGACGTCAACGAGCCTGGCGGAATTAACCTTCAGGTCATTCAGAATGTGGGTGTCCTTTGTCGCCTTATCTAGCAGGCTCGGGTCCTTTGTGTATCCCCTGAGGATATCGATCATTTTGTTAAAGATTGTCTGTTCATCCATTTCTTAATAGCTCCTTTGATTATTATTCCATCTCTTAAAGATTATGCAGCTGTTTACATCGCCGAAGCCAAAACCGGCCTTGGCGATGATGTTTAATTCAGGATAGTCCATGCACGTGTGCGGCACCTTGTCTTCAAATTCAGCGATATCGGGGTGTATATCCTCGCAATTGATGGATGGATGCAGGAACCCCTTCTGCAATTGCAGCACGACGGCAACGCTTTCTATGGCGCCCGCCGCGCCTAAACAGTGCCCCACCAGTGATTTAGTGGAGTTGATGTAGGGAAAATTAGCGGGGCCACGCTCGAGGGCCTGAGACCAGTTCTTCACTTCATAAGGGTCGGCAAACGTGGCGGTTAAGTGGCCGTTAATCGCGTCTATATCACCGGGCGCAATACAAGCGTCAGATATGGCGGCTCTGATGCAGCGTTTCACGCCCTCAGGATTCGGTGCGGTTATGGAGCCGCCCATTCGATGTCCCCCGCAGTTAACTGCGCCTCCGAGGACCTCGGCGTAAATTCTCGCTCCGCGTTCCAGAGCGGAGTCCAGGCCTTCAAGCACGAGAATCCCGGCGCCTGAACCGGGAACAAAGCCGCACGCAGTGGCGCTCATTGGCCTTGAAGCAGCTTCCGGGTTATCATTAAATTTCCTGCAGATGACGCGCATGGCCTCGAATCCGGCCCAGATGAAGGGCGATGAGCCTTCGGAACCACCGGCCAGAACCCTTTTCGCAAGACCGTTTCGTATTCTCCACATCGCTTCAATAATCGCTTCATTACCCGTGCTGCAGGCGGATGAATTTGAAGTGGCCTGATTTCCCAGGGCCAGGAGGCCCGCGACACATGCGCTTGTTCCGCTATTCATAACCTGCTCTACTATCCGGCTTCCCATGCGGCGTACCTTTCCCTGGGTGACCATGGGCACGAGAATTCCTGTGATTGTATCCATGCCGCCTATGCCGGAGCCGACAATCACGCCTGTATCCCAGTCTACAGATTCATCGTGTATGTCAGGCATGGCGAAACCTGAGTCTGTCCATGCGTCTACCGCGGAAACGGCGGCATAGCCGATGTTTTCGTTCATGGACATCAGCGTATCTTCATTAAAATAACCCTTGCGGATATTTTCAAAGTCCCGGGGGGCGCCGCCGACCTGGCAGGTAAAATTCAATTCCTTAAGTTCGGGGAAAAACCGGATACCGGAGCGGCCCTGACGCAGAGCCTCTTCAAAATCAGCCAAACCATGAGCATTGGGGGCTGCTATCCCCATCCCCGTTATTACAACTCTTCTTTTCAACTAATGTATACCTCCATCGAAAACATTAAGCGCTCTGGGAAGGTACTCCCCTCCCGGCAAGTATACCGAAACTCACTGTCTCGCCATTTTCCCTTTCCATGGTAACCTTCATTTTCAGGCTTCCCATGCGAAAATAGACTTTCTGACCCTTCACGATTACCCTCTCGCCGGGATGCACGACTCCCGTGAACTCCACCCCTTCGGCGAGGGTAAAAAGCGTAGTCAACTTTTTTGCATCATCGAGGGCTCTCTGCATCTGCCTCATATGAAGATAAAGGCCGAAAGCAACGACACCCGTCTGTGCCATTGTTTCAATAAGAATGACACCCGGGGTGATTGGTTGGCCGGGGAAGTGCCCCTTATAAAAATATTCATCCTCACGGAACCGGTATGTGCCGACAATGTGTTCATCATCCAGCTCCAGGATATCATCGATAAAGCGAAACGGATGCTGCTGGGGAACACTATTTAGAATCCTTGTCATCGTTTCCCGATCAGCCGCCATAAAGCCCTCCGTTCACGTGGATGACACTGCCCGATATATAGGAACCTCCTGTTGCGAGAAAGGCAACTACCTCAGCCACCTCATCGGGGCGTCCTATGCGGCCCAGTGTAATATTATCGAGGATCCTCTTTTGCATCTCTTCGGGCAGATTCTGTGTCATCTCCGTCTCGATGAATCCCGGAGCCACGGAATTAACGAGGATATTCCTTCCTGCCAACTCTTGCGACAGGGATTTCGTAAAGGCATCGAGGGCTGCTTTTTCCATGGTGTACGGGATCTGACCCGCATTGCCGGTATGTCCCACGACACTGGATATATTGATGATGCGGCCTACTCTCTGACGAAGCATGAAGAGGCGGATTATGCGTTTGGTCAGGTACCATATCCCGCGCATCAATGCCCGCTGGGCATCGAATTGCTCAATCTTCATGCTGACGATGTCGGCATTCACAGATAGTCCGGCATTGTTGACAAGCACGTCCACGCGGCCCGCTTTCTCTTTAATCTTGATGACCAGGGCTTCCACCTGATCGATATCTGCCAGATCAGCCTGAAGAAGAAAGCCGTCACCTATTTCAGAGAGCAGAGCTTTTGCCTGCTCCTCACTGCTACGGTAGTGAATGCCCACCTGAAATCCATCTCCGGACAGTGCCCGGCAACACGCCGCGCCTATTCCTTTTCCACCGCCCGTTATGATGGCAACAGGTTTCTCGCTCATGAGCCGCCCCTCATGATGCCGCCGATCGAGTTTACGGATCGTTTCGGATAGTCGGGATAGATGATCCCTTTAAAAACGCCGGTGCGGGCATCTTTGATGTGGGCAATAAGTTCATTGTCAACGAAAACTTTGCCGTCTCCGATTGCAATGCTTGCGCCTGAGTCCTTCAACTGGGCAAATCGTCTCACCTCAATATCGTAGCGTACACATTTATTGTAGGGGCGAATCTGACCGCTGAAGGTAATCTCACCGCAGCCCAGGGCCCTTCCGGCGCCCAGGGCGCCGCGCCAGACGCAGTAAAAACCCAGAAGCTGCCAGACTGCATCTACACAGAGGCAGCCGGGCTGAACCGGATCCCCGGGCATATGACACTGAAAATACCAGGCATCAAGCTTGATGTCCTGTTCCGCTACAATCGAACCTTGTCTGCCGACAGAAGTAAAAGACAGCACCCGATCTACCATGAGAAAGGGAGGAGCCGGCAACCGAGCCTCAAAATTTGCAGGTGGGTCATCTACCAGAGTACCGTATGAAAACGCGATGAGTTCCTCTAGCCCGAAGCTCTGGCATTCTCTGAATTCCGCATACTTCATGATTATTCCTCTACCTGTAAAACCATGTGTACCCAGGACAACCCCGCCCCGACAATGGCAATGGCCACATGATCGCCCGGGCGAAGATCATTCCAGCGCTGGCTCAGGACAGCTGCCGCTCCGGAACAGCCGGTGTTGCCAAAAAATTCTACATTGTGCCAATGATTATTGTCCGTAATTTGAGAACGCTCACAGACTGTCCGCAGCATGCCCATATTGGCCTGATGACCGATAAAGATAAAGCGATTGCCATTCAGGGAGTAGGACTTTTGCAGCATGCGAATAGACTCTGTTGTCTTTCGAATGGCAAAGCCCTGCACGGCTTTCCCGTCCTGCTGGAAGTAACCCATGCGGGGTATCCTCACCTTGTCCCAGCATGATGGTTTCGTTTCATAGGCGCATGCCGTGAAGGATTTGCGCGACGGCACCGTGGCAGATACAATGGCTGCGGAACTGCCGTCACCGAAAAGGACTGCAGATTTTCGATCGGCGTAATCCACGCAGCGAGTGAGATTTTCCGGATTGACCAGGAGGACAAAGGGCGGCAGCGCCTCGGGCCTCATGAGGCTGACAAAATGCACCTGCGTACCAAAAGTGGTACAGGCGGAATTCACATCGAAACATGGCACATCGATTCCCAGTTCCGCAGCTATGGTCGAGGCTTCCGCAGGTGATACATTATCAGCGGCGGAGCTGCCGGAGATGACAAGCCCGATGTCTTCCTTTTTAATCCCCGCACGCTCCAGAGCCATCCGTGCAGCAGCAGCGCCCGTTTGCGCGTTTTTGTAGAGACCTGCCGCGAAGGCTTCTCTTGGGTCCCTGTTTCTTGTCTCTTTTATGTAGTCCAGCGGGAGCACAGTGCGGCGCGTATGGATGCCGACCCTCTCCATAATCCATGCCTCATTTGTCCCGATATCCATCTCTTCCAAAAATCTATTGGTGATGACATTTTCCGGGTGAAAATGGCCCATGCCGTGAAGATAGAGTGCGCTCATATGAGCTCCCTCCCGATAATCATGTTCTGGACCTCACGCACGCCCTCGTAGATGTCGATGATGTGTGCGTCCCTTGCCAGCTTCGAGATCTCATATTCTGACATGAAACCGTACCCGCCGTGAAGATGAAGGCCTTCGTTGGCGCAGAATAAAGCCGCCTCCGCGGCAACATTCTTGGCTAGGGAGGCATACATGCCCCTGTCGGCCGCCTTTTCCTGAACCTTAAAGGCTGCTTTCATAAGCGCAATATCCGCAAGTTCCACCTTTTTCCACATGTGCACCAACGTTTCTCTTGCAACCGGTAAATCACAAATCCTTTGTCCGAATTGCTTGCGCTCTCTTGTGTATTCTAACGTGACATCCAATGCCCGTCTGGCGAGGCCCACACCAATCGCTGCCACCATCGGACGCGCATAATCAAGAACGTCGATGACATACTTGAAGCCCTGCCTCCGATCACCGATGATCTGATTGTCGCTGATGACAACGTCCTCAAAGGTGACAGAGGCCGTGTTTGATAATCGCTGTCCAAGTTTGTCTTCCGGTTTGCCGATGATAATCTTTCCTCCGGTGGGCAGGGTTATCTCTTTGCCATTGGCAAGATGCGGATCCGAATTCGAGGGAAGCACTGGCACGCCGGGAACTATTAAGCAGGCCATGAAGTTACTCGTCGGCTTTCCGACTTTACAAAAAACGGTAAACTGTGATGCATAGGAAGCATTGGTGATGAAGCACTTGCTGCCATTGAGGACGTACGTCCCATCGGGGCTCTTTTTGATATAAGTAGTCATGGCAGAGTTGTCGGAACCGGCGCCTGGTTCTGTCAGGCAGAAAGAAGCCATTATGGGATTCTCGACAAAGGGGCTTAAGAAAAGAGTCTTCTGTTCGTCCGTACCGTGCTGGGCAATAACTGTATTTGCCAGATCATTGCACATGGCGGATGTTGAAATACCCGTATCCCCGTAGGATAGTTCTTTGATGATCAGTGCTGTGGAAACAGGATCAACCTCAAATCCCTTAACCGATTCAGGGATGCTCAGATTCAAGATACCGAGGTTCCAGGCCTTCTGGATAATTTGCCAGGGGAAAGTGTGATTCTTCTCTAATCCCATAACCTCTGGTATGATTCCATACCTGACAAATCTTCTAACCGTATCCACATACATCTGCTGGCTACTCGTGAGATTGAAATCCATTTTTGAAATCCTTCGTGCAAATTTTTGCCATAAACCTCTAAAGACAGAGCATTATCTGTGCCATATTGTGAAGGGCACCTGCCTATTTGCCATAATTTATTATAATTATTGAGCAATTGATTACTCAATTGACTTTTCCGATGAGCTTTTGGGAGGGGGTATTGCGGGCTTATAACGCGTAATTTTCTTTGCAGTGCGAATAGGGCTACGCATTGTATGATAATGCAAAAACAGAAACCATTTTTGCTGATCAAGCTGCTTGTGAGAGGTCTTCAAAGACTGAAAGATTTATCTTGACAAGGCAAAAATATATGGAGTATCTTCCCAGCATCAAGGAACGGGTTGATTTGCCAACGTCAGAAACTTTTTCACAAAGGAGGTAAAAATCGATGAGGAAACTGTTTGCAATCATTTTATCAATTCTTTTCGTTGTGGCGGTAACGTTTACATTAGTCGGCTGCCCATCAGCGCCAGAAAAGAAACCGCCTGAGCCTGCCAAGAAAGAAGCGGCGGCCCCGGCACCAGCTCCTGCCCCAGCACCAGCTCCAGGAGCGCCAGCGGCGCCACCAGCACCACCGGCACCACCGGCACCAGCGGCCCCTGCGCATAAGTAACATTGGTACTGTCTTGAAGGAAAAAGGCGGCCGGGCATGTTTATAGGCATGCTCGGCCTGTTTTTTTTGTCCCCGGGGTTTTAGGCCCTTCTTTTTTGTCTCTCTTGACATCCTCGTTTTTTATCTATATCTTCAGTCACATACCATTATTTAAGAAGACGATTCTCCATGGAAACCTTCACATTAGCAACGGTCAGTCTGATAATCTCCCTTGCCCTTATAATAAATAAAAAAAAAGTTCCTGCCCACCTGTCCTTTGCTTCCCTTTGTCTTGCGATTTTTTTCTATAAGAGCGGCGCCTTCTTCGGTGGAATCTTAACCGGTCATATTTGGAAAATTATTGAATACGCAGGATTGATAGCCATTCCTCCCTGTTCGGTAAGATTCATCCGTTCGCTCCTTCGTGAACAGAGCTTCTTTACAAAGAGAGATGTTATATCGGCCACAATTTTCAGTTTTGTCCTTGCCATGACCCTTTTCTCCCCCCTTTACAGCTGGCCATACCTGAGAACTTTCCTTTTGATATATACCGGCGCTGTACTTTCCGTCTGTTATGTTGCCCTTATCACTTACATTAGAAATAGGCCTGTGGGTGTTGAGAGAACCCGGATGGTATATCTGGCTGTTGCTTGCGGGGCAACCGCAGTCCTCAGTACGTTTGATGTATTCTATTATTATGGATATTCCTTTCCACCAATCTCCAACCTCTTCATAGCAATCCTGCTTTATTTTGTCCTGATTCTTGTTACGCATCCCCGTTTGCCGGAGTTGCATGAACTCATGGGCAGGGCCCTCGTGCTCTCTATCATTACGCTGTTTGCGACTATTACAGTTACCCTCATCATTGGATTGTTCGGAAAGGGGGAAACGCCTCCCTTCACCCATATATTGTTGGCGTCTCTAATAATTGTTATAGCCATCGAACCTTTCAAGCTCGTCCTAAAAATGATGTTCAGTCGCATTTACCCGGAAGGCAAGGATGTATTCACATCCCTTTATGCATTCGATGAAATGCTGGAAAAAGAGAAGTCTCTCCTCCTCGAGGAAATGGCGCCCGTCTTGGCTCATGAGATACGGAATCCCTTGGGTTCCATCAAAGGCGCTGCCCAGTACCTTAGATCGGAAACGAGCGCTGTCGATCATCAGAGGCTACTAGACGTTATAATAGAAGAAGTAGACCGGTTGAACGGAGTTGTGTCTCAGTTTCTCAACTATGCCAAACCGTATACCCTTAAAGTGAAGATGCAGGATGTCAATCAGGTTATTTTGAAAGCCATATCAGTCATCAAAGCAAGTCCGCGTTCAGATAATGTAGTTATTGAAAAAGAGTTGCGCCCTGATTTACCACTTATAGAGGTTGATGCGGAGCAGCTGATTCAGGTGATCCTGAATATAGCATTCAACGCCATAGAGGCAATGCAGGCGGGCGGGACCCTGATTTTCAGGACGTCTAAGATCAGCAGCGGTGACGGCGAGGCAATAGGCATTTCCATAAGGGATACGGGAAAAGGGATCAAGAGAGAGGAAATGAAAAATATTTTCAAGCCATTCTTCACAACCAAGGAGCGAGGAGTCGGTCTTGGCCTCGCCATCAGCCAGAAGATCATCAAGAATCATGGCGGCCATATCAGGGTTAAATCCATTCCTCTCCAGGGGAGCATATTTTATATCAGGCTGGGTGTCACGCCTTGAGAATGGCGTGATAAAGACGGTCGAGGATTTTAGGTATACTATGACAGAAAAAATACTGGTTGTTGATGATGAGCTCAATATGCGGCTGGTCTTGAAGGCCCTGCTGAATAAGGAAGGCTATGACGTGGTCACGGCGTCGGATGGAGTTGAGGCCTTGAAGGTCCTCAAGGGCGGCGGCGTGGGAGTCGTCGTAACTGATCTGAAGATGCCGAATCTCGATGGCGTGGGTCTTTTGGAGCGGGTGATTCGCGATTATCCATCCACACCGGTTATTATTATCACCGCTCACGGGACCGTTGCCACGGCAGTGGACGCTTTGAAGAAGGGCGCCTTCGATTATATCACCAAACCTTTTGAACGGGACGAATTGAAAAATATAATCCATAAGGCCATCAGGACACGAAGGCTCAATGAGGAAGAGCTACTCGTTAGCCCCGATGATATAGACCGGCAAGGGATAATCGGTTCCAGTGAACCCATGCTGAAAATCTATGATACGATCAAGAAAGTGGCACCGACGCCGACGACCGTGCTCATATCGGGTGAAACGGGCACCGGCAAAGATCTCATAGCCTATGCGATTCACAGAAACAGCCCGCGTAGGGATAATCCCTTCGTTAAGATTAACTGCGCCGCCATTGCAGAAAATCTCATAGAAAGTGAATTGTTCGGTTATGAAAAGGGGGCTTTCACGGGAGCGGTGTCCACGAAGCCGGGAAGGTTTGAACTGGCGGATAAGGGAACCCTATTTCTGGACGAAGTAGGAGAAATTCCCAGAGATATGCAGGTGAAACTCCTCCGGGTTATCCAGGATCATGAATTCGAGCGGGTCGGCGGGCTGCGTACGATTAAGGTAGATGTGAGATTAATTGCTGCGACGAACAGGAATCTCCTCCAGGACGTGAAAGATGGCAGATTCAGAGAAGATATTTACTACAGGCTCAATGTTTTTCCCACACACCTACCTCCCCTGCGGGAGAGAAGAGAGGATATTCTTCCACTCACCGATTACTTTATCGAGAAATTTAACAGCAAGTTGGACAGACAGGTAAAACACATCGATTCTCGCGTGAAAGACCTTCTTGTCAGTTATGACTGGCCGGGCAATATCAGAGAACTGGAAAATCTCATGGAACGCATTGTCCTGATGGCTGGCGGAGACTCGATAACGTTCGAGGATATTCCGCCGGAATGGAAAACAGCCGCCGAAGCAATCTCCGTCGCCCAGCAGGGAGGGCAGAAGAAACCCTTTAAAGATTTTGTGAAGAGCCATATGGAAGAGGTAGAAAAGCAGTCCATAATGCAGTGCCTGGAGGAGGTGGGTGGTAATGTTACGAAAGCGGCTCAGCGCCTCGGTCTCAGCAGAAAGGGTCTGCAATTGAAGATGATAAAATATAATCTTCGCAAGTAAGAAGGCATGGGCACCTATCACCCAAAAAGTTTGCAGGGGGAGATATGAAAACACTGATCTTCACGAGGAAGGATGTTGAAAAGGTGTTAACGCCATCAGTGGCCATCAAGACCGTTGAGAAGGCATTCAAGGCCTATGGACTGGGAGAGGCCGATATGCCTGCAAAGAGTTATCTCTACTTTGAAAAAGGGGATCTCAGATCCATGCCGGCTTACATTCACGGCCAGGGCTTGAACATCGCAGGCATCAAGAGCGTGACCGTTCACCCGGGAAATGCGATCTACAACCTTCCCACTGTTATAGCGGTTATCATCCTTGCCGATCCGAAAAACGGATTTCCGCTGGCAATACTGGACGGCACGTACCTTACCAGCATCCGTACAGGCGCTGCTGGGGCGTTAGCGGTAAAACTCCTGAGCAGGAAGAACGCGCGGATTGCCGGATTTGTTGGCTGCGGCACACAGGCGCGCTCACAACTAGCATGCATACTGGAAGTGAGGAAATTGAAAGGGGTAAAAATTTGGCAGTACAATGCGAAGGATGAAATTGCTCCCAGGTTTAAGAACTGGGTGAAGAAAACATACAAATTGGACGCGATGATTTCTCCCGTCATCGATGAAGTGACGACGAATGTCGATATCCTGGTTACAACGACGCCTTCCCGCAGGCCCTTGGTGAATAAGGTGTCTCCGGGGACTCACATCAATGCCATCGGCGCTGACGCCGAAGGAAAAGAGGAGATAAATCCGAAGATATTGAAACAGGCAAAGCTGGTCATAGACGATTGGGCTCAGGCGTCGCATAGCGGTGAGATCAATGTTCCCGTTCGCAAGAGAGAGCTGACAAAAAGAGACATCTATGCGGGACTCGGAGACATTGTTGCAGGAAAAGAAAAGGGAAGAACGAAAAACAAGGAGATTACGCTCTTCGATTCGACTGGTCTTGCGATTCAAGACGTGTCCTGCGCCTACACTGTTTATCAAGCGCTGAAAGATAAGAAGGGCATTAAACGGATAGAATTGTTTTAGCCAGATGAGACTCGGCCCCTCACCATGCAAAGCTGCTGAAATAGGGCACGGCCGAATCGACCCAGAGCATCTATCGAGTCGAAGGGTCTCGGGTCTAATCTCCCGATCTTTCCAAGTGGCTGGCCCTCATTCCGATAAGGCGCACTCTCTTTTTGAGTTCGACCCTCTTGAGGCAGGCGAACGCCGCTTTCCTCAACTCTTCATCTAAGTCCGTAGCATCCGGAATGGTTGTGGCCCTAGTTATGGTTTCGAAATCACTAAACCGCACCTTGATGGTGACAGTCCTTGCCTTGAAGCTGCTGTCTTTCATGTCTGTTACGACTTCCCGCGTCAGGTTCGCCAGAGTCTTGGCTATGGATTGCCAGTTGGCGACGTCCTTCTGGAAAGTCGTTTCCCTGCTTATGGATTTGGGTTCCCAGTCAGTGACGAGGGGACTGTCGTCAATCCCCCGAGAGGCGTGATAAAGATAGTTTCCGTAAGAGGGGCCAAAGCTGTCAACCAATCTGTCCATATGCAGTGAGGCGAGCTCCCCTACAGTTTCAATGCCCATGTCGTTCAGGTATTTTTCTGTCTTTGGTCCGACTCCCCAGAGTTTCCTCACGGGGAGCGGGTTGAGGATACGTAGGCCGTCCTCTGCAAGGATTACGGTGAGGCCGTCCGGTTTGTTCATGTCTGAGGCGATTTTGGCAAGAAGCTTATTCGGGGCGATGCCGATGGAGCAAGTCAGTCCCGTCTCGTCTTTTATCTCCTTCTTGATTAGTCGCGAGATGTCTCCCGAAGTTCTGTCGATCGCCGATATATCGAGGAACGCCTCATCGATGCCGACATCTTCCATAGCAGGCGTGAGACTCCGGAGGATGCCTTTCACCTTCTGTGATTCCCGTGAATATGCTTCGTAATCAACAGGAAGAAAAACGGCCCGGGGACAGAGGCTGTAAGCTGTCTTTAAAGGCATGGCAGAATGGATGCCGAACTTTCTTGCTTCGTATGAGGCGGTGGCTACGACTCCCCTTTTCGTGGGGTCACCGCTGCCTCCTATTACTACGGGCTGGCCGATTAATTTGGGGCGCTTTTTCTGTTCCACCGCTGCAAAAAAGGCGTCCATGTCGATGTGAAGGATGCGTCTCAAGGCTTATTACTCAGGTTATTTTCTGAAGCTGGTTCCACGGCGAAGACCTGGTCGTAGAGGGGTGCGAAGCCGTCTTTTCCGGTCGCGAGCATCAATGCGAGCGGCATCGCCCTCTTCCCCAGTCCGACCATCTGTTCCGCAGTCTTTCTGATGTCCCATTGGGCGTGCGTATCTCCTCGCAGGCGCGCGATGTGGTACAGTTCCCTCGCATTGATTTTCATGGAGACCCGCCTGCGATGGGCGTTGGTGAGGATGTAGGCGGCAGCAGGCGGGCAGAGCTCTTTAATCCGGTCGTATATGTCTTCGCTTTGGGTGACGATTTCCATGAAAGCGTCATGCATGCCGATTTCCGATACGGCGGGCGGAACTGTTGCGCCGAGGACGGGATCGTAATCCTGACAGGTTGTGGTTGCCATGCGGTGGCGCTTCATCTGGGCAAAGCAGCTTGCGCTGATGAGCAGTTCAAAATGAAGTTCCGCATTCTCGAATTCCCGCAAGACCGGGTCGTAGGACTTGATGTGCTTTAAAGCTGTTCTTATGAGAGACTCTTTTTCGTGTGTATCCATGGAGGAGACCATTTGCAGGCACCGGGGCATCGGCAACTCTGACGATGAGTGAATCAGCGATGCCATGATTCTACCGTCTCCATCGGGCGTGGCATAGACGAGGGAAACGTCTTGGCCGTTTAATGCCGCCGGGATAGGAGCGTTTTTGTGTTTGCCCTGGTGTAGCAGAGCGGAGACTGCATTCCTAAGATCCCGCCTCGTCAAGAGGTCGTATGCCGTGGCCTCCGTATAGCGGATAAGAGAGGGGGCTGTATCTTTTACTACCTCATAGAGCTTCCGACTATACTCCTTTGCCTCGGCGAGGGGATGGGCGGCAAGACGGCGGAGCATGAGTTCGAGGTTCCTCGCATTGATGGTCATTCCCAGCTGCGTCTCCGTGGCAAGGGAAATTACATAGCGTGCGTCTTCTTTGGCCCATCCTTCCAGCATGGAGCGATTGGCAGGGTACGCCGCGAGGTCCTTGTGTTTTTCTAAGATGCGGGGCTTCAACTTCTCAAAGAGTTCGTGATACAATCTGTTCTGTTTACGGACTGTTTCCACGAATGGCCCTTCCATGCGGGTCCCGCGGATCTCTTCGGGGATAACGAAATCGTCTTCCAGCCTAACGTAGCGCTGCGATTTTTCCGTATAAGAGCAGAGGCGAAATTTTTCTATTTCCTCCACAAGGAGCCGGGAAACCCCGAGGACATCGATGTTGAATACGGCATGCTCCGCTACGGAGCTGTGTCCCATCTCGAAGACGATGTTCTGGTTGGACTGCCGCGCATTTTCCACCTCTCGCCTGGCAATGGCACGAAGTGCGTCGACGGACTTCTGACTGCGGCTGATCCGGGCGTAAGCGGCGGAGATCGTCTCCGGCGTGAGATTCTTGACTTCCGGCCGTAGCTCCTGACATTCCCGGATTGTTTCAAGATCGAGATTGTAGCCGGCGAGGATAATTTTCATGAAATTTACATCCTTACCATTTAACCAGTTCAACATGGGAAAATGTCCGCCCCAGGAACCCTTCGCCAATAGTCTGAAAGTGATAGGGCACGTCAGTGACAAAGAACCTGTATTTCGGCTGCGTCCGCTTGTGGTTCCCAAGATACCTGTCGGCGAGGAGATGCGCCGTTATATCCGCCATAGCTTCCGCGGAGTCCACGAGATGTATATCCGGCCCGGCGATCTCCTGCAGAAGGGGCTTGATCATAGGATAATGGGTACACCCCAGGACAAGGGTATCGACTTTTTCCGCCAGAACCGGTCTTAAGTACTCCTGGGCAGTGAGCCGGGTGACCTCGTGATTCCACCATCCCTCTTCGACCAGAGGCACAAACAGGGGGCAGGCTTGGGAGAAGACCCGGATGTCCGGGTCATGCTGGTGGATGGCGCGGGCATAGGCGTTGCTGTTTATGGTTGCCGGCGTGCCAATGACACCGATACACTTGCTGCGCGTTTCAACTGCTGCTTTGCGGGCCCCTGCATCGATTACGTCCAGGACGGGAACAGGAGAAATGCCCTTGACGGCTTGATAGGCGACGGCGGCCATGGTGTTGCATGCGACAATGAGTAGTTTCACATCTTTTTGCAGCAGGAAATTTGTGATCTCCGTGGCGTATTGCGTGATCGTCTCCGGCGATTTCACGCCGTACGGCACCCGTGCCGTATCACCGAAATAGATGATGTTTTCGAAAGGCAGGCGTTCCATGAGGGCGCGGACGACCGTTAGGCCCCCGATACCTGAATCAAAAACTCCAATGGGATGGCTGGCAATTGGCTGCATGAGAAATCCTTTTGCTGAGACGGCTTCCTATTTAACACAGCCTCTGGCAAAATCAAAGTCAAGAATTGTGCGCTCTGAAGAAGCTTTCTGTTGAAATTATCGGATAAATAAGATACTTTTTCGTAGATCATATCGCCTATAAAATGAATTCTCTCTCGTATCAGGAATCTAATGGACACTTCAAAAGTTCAGAACACACTTTTTTTCGCAATTATGATCTTCGTTTTTCTCCTGTTTCTCTATCTCCTCGCACCTTTTTTCTTCCCCATATTCTGGGCGGCCGTCATTTCCAGTATTTTCAGTCCTCTCTATAAGCTTCTCAACAGGAAATTGCGTAAGCCCAATGTGTCTGCCACCATAATTTTTCTGATGGTTGCCGTCATCATAATTCTGCCGGGCAGCATCATCGGCAGTTTGTTGCTCGGAGAATCCATGCGTATGTATGAGTCCATCGACGCGGATGGCGGAAATGTAGAAAATATTGTAAAGGGCATTACAGGTGCGGTAAAAAGTAACGTCTATGTAGCCCGATTGCATATCGATGAACAATTCTGGACTGAAAAGTTTTCTGAAGTCGCCAGAACTATTTCCAACTACATCTTCATCAATCTGAAGGACCTCACGCAGAATACCTTTGTTTTTTTCGTCCAATTCTCCGTCATGCTCTATACATTGTTTTACTTTATTCGCGACGGCGAAAAGTTCTTACGGAAGGCTGTCCGGGTGTTTTCCCTTGGACAGGAGAGAGAAAAAGTCCTGTATGAGCGCTTTGTGGCGACGGCGAAGTCCACTTTGAAGGTGACATTGATTATCGGAGGCATTCAGGGAACACTGGGAGGGCTTCTTTTCTGGCTCACCGGCATTGAAGGACCACTGATGTGGGGTGTCGTGATGATATTTACAGCCATCGTACCCGTTGTCGGCTGCTCCATCATCTGGGCGCCCGCCGGCGTGATAATGATGATCACTGGGCATTTTTGGAAAGGTATGATCATTCTCGCTTTCGGAGTTCTTGTGATCAGCATGGTGGACCATTTTCTTCGACCCATACTCATCGGCAGAGATGTGCGGATGCATTCTCTGTTGGTTTTCTTGTCAACTCTGGGGGGGTTATCGTTGTTCGGATTTTCGGGCTTCATTATCGGCCCCGTCATCGCTTCCCTGCTCCTGGCAATCTGGGCTATGTACGAAGAATTCTACCGTGGTACATTGTCAAGCGATTAGGGAGTCAATTTATCTGGTACCCATCGACCGTACCCTAAACAACCATCCCGGCAAAATTACCAGAGAATGTGCGCAGCGACGTGAATAGCGGCGGAAATCAAAGCTGCCATGGGAATCGTTAATATCCAGGCCCAGACGATGTTTCCGGCCACCCCCCAGCGAACGGCGGTAAGCCTCTTAGTTGATCCCACCCCGACAATGGCGCCCGTGATAGTATGGGTCGTGCTCACGGGAATGCCGGCTATGGATGCTCCGATAATAGAGATAGCTGCCGCCGTCTCAGCGCAGAATCCGCCAATTGGCTCGAGCTTTGTTATCTTGGTTCCCATAGTCCTGACAATGCGCCATCCTCCGGACATGATGCCCAGGGCAATGACTGTATAACATGCGATGATAACCCAGAGGGGAATATAAAAGCTTTTTCCGAGGAGGCCATGGGTGTAAAGAATTATGGCTATAATTCCCATGGTTTTCTGGGCGTCGTTCGTGCCATGGCCCATGCTGTAGATTGCGCACGAGACAAGCTGCAGTTTTCGAAACAGCTTATCTGCTTTCGCAACATTGGATTGCCGGTTGACGTTCAGCACCAAAATCATCATGGCCAATCCAAGGATCAAACCAATGGCGGGAGAAAGCACAATAAATATGGCTGTCTTGATAATACCGCTCCATACAAGGACATCCGTTCCACCTTGTATGAGACCCGCGCCTATGAGGCCGCCAATGAGGGCGTGAGAGGAACTGCTGGGGAGCCCGTAATACCAGGTAATGATGTTCCAGGTGATAGCACCGCCTAGAGCGGAAAGGATTAGCAGATTGTCCACGATAGCCGGATTAATAATACCGGTGCCGATAGTCGTGGCTACCTGTACACCGACAAAAAAGACAGCGGCAAATTCGAAGAACGCCGCCCACAAGACCGCATTTTTAGGTGAAAGAACCCTGGTTGATACAATGGTTGAAATGGCATTGGCGGAATCATGGAAGCCGTTGAGAAAATCAAATGCTAAAGCTACGATGATAAGAAAAATAACAAACCCTAGGGAATCAGGCATGCTTCAGGACGATACCTTCTATTATATTTGAGACGTCCTCACACACGTCAAGGGCTTCTTCGATACGTTCAAAGATTTCCTTCCACTTTATCAGTTCGATGGCATCCTTTTCATTCTCGAAGAGATCGACCATTGCCGTTCTCAGGACAATATCGCCTTCGTTTTCGAGGGTGTTTATCTCCACGCAGGCATCGATAATCATCTTTGAATTCTTCATGTCTCTCATGGCGTAAACGATGAGTTTAACTTTGCTGATGGCTAGGTTGAGGATCTTTGCCTGATCGATAATCACCTTCGTAGGCTTCTTCACCTTATAAAGACTCATCCTGGCTGCTGACGCTTCGATCATATCCAGGATGCTATCCATCTTATTTACCAGGGCATAAATGTCCTCCCTGTCCAAGGGAGTCAGGAATGACTTGTGCATCTTCTCATAGGTTCTGTGGGTGATGACGTCCGCCTCATGCTCTAGCTCTTTGAGTTTGGTTATCTTTGGAAGGGGATATTCATACGTTTCAACCATATCCAGAAAGACCTTCCCACCTTCTTCGATTTTATTGATGAGTTCCTCAAATAGATCGTAAAATTTTTCTTCTTTGGGAATAAATCGCATCTGCCCTCCACGACGATTGAAGCGTGCTACTACGTGATGTTATTATGTGTAATCCTCAGCTACGGGATCTCAACGGCTTGCCATTTTTAAGGGATAATTATGAGCGAATGCTATCTACAGGATTAACGTTAAAAAAGCAACTGTTTTTGGCCGTTAATATCAGGGCAGGTACCTCGTAAAGTCTCTGGATGGATGGCCTTTGATTATAGTATGTTATCGTCGCCCGGTGCAAAAATATCAAAATGCCGTGGCATCTCTAATTATCCGTTCAACTGCCTGGACGAAACTTAAACCCGATTGCTCGAGAGCAGCATAAAATCCCCCGTCCGGAGACAGGCACGGGTTTGTATTTACTTCCAAGACCCACGGCTTTCCTTCATTGTCGATACGAAAATCTACCCTTGCGTATCCTCGCAGGCCAAACACCCGCCAGCACTGAAGAGCCAAATCCTTCAATCGGAGAATCAAGTGTGCGTCCTCCTCCGGAAAATCAAAACACCGTGGCGTATGATGATATTCAAAGGAGTCTTCGACCCATTTAGATAAGTAGTCAACTACCCTGACCTTGTCTGGAGGGAAATCGTCAAAGCAAATCTCAGCCGGGGCAAGGACATGCGGCCCTCCAGCTCCTGCGAGGAGGGAGAGATTAAATTCTCTTCCTTCAATAAACACTTCCGCGAAGCATGCCATGCCGAGTTGCCTCTGCCGGGATGCCATTGTCTCGCGGAGCTGGTGCGAGTCTCTTGCATGGATGATGGAATCGCTGTGGAGCCACGTGGAGGCGTGCTCCCAGACAGCCTTGATGATATATGTGCCTTCGACAAAATGTCCGCCGTAGTTCTCATGGGGCAAGAACAATGGAGGCGTGGCAACGCACGCTGCATTCAGGACCTGTTTGGCGAGAACCTTGTTGGACGTGACAAACATAGCCTCCGTCCTTGCGCCTGTGTAAGGGATTCTCAAGAAGTCCAGAATTGATGGGGCGACGTGGATCAGGCTGCCCTGTCCCGCCATCGTTTCTACAATATTGAAAACGAACGCCGGCTTGAGCTCCCGCAGGATGTCGATTGTATGGGCAACATTCAACGAGAAGGGCATGGTGGTGGGTTCGTATCCCAGTTCAGAAAGGGCAGAGGACACAACAGCGGCCTGGACGAGGGCGTCCTTTTCATCCATGGCAGCATCTTCCGGCACATCGCTGTGCAGCACGACTGCTTTTGTGGACTGTGTGTCAGCGTGGTGACTCATCGCCGGTACGACAGGTGAGGCAGGTATCGTAATACCGTGACAGGGCGGGTTCAGCGGTTGGGCAAATAGTATAAGTGTCCTGGATGCGTTTTCGCGCCGACTCCATGATCATGTTGATGAGCTCATGATAGGTAATGCCGGCGAGCTTGCATATTATAGGGAGGTCAGAATGGTGCGGATGCAGGCCGGCTAACGGGTTAATTTCCAGGAAATGCGGCAATCCCTTTTGATCGGAACGGAGGTCGACTCTGCCTGCATCTTTGCAACCGAGTCCCCGCCATGCGGCAAGGGCTGTTTCCTGTACTGCTTGTGCCATGGAGTCGCTTGCCAGGCGGTATTCCACAAGCTCCTCACAGTTCTCTTTGTTTACATAGGAATAGACGCCTTTTTCCGCATCGTCTTTAAGATGGACTTCCATGACTCCCAGTGCGACGGCGTCTTTACCTGTTCCGACGATACCCACGGTGAACTCTCGGCCGGGAAGAAAGCGTTCGACAAGGACGGGTTGCCGGAATGTGGACAAGAGAGACCGGCATACGAGGGAAAGCTGCTTTCGGGAAGTTATCTTTGAATGGGCATCAATGCCCTTGCTGGTGCCTTCGGCCACGGGCTTCGCAAAAAGCGGAAACGGTAGCGAAACTTTATCAATGTCATTCTCTTCGTGAACAACCACAAAATCCGGCGTCGGGATGCCGAGGTCGCGTATAACATGCTTGGTCATGCCTTTATGAAGGGTGAGTGAAAGAATGAGGGGATCGGAAAAGGTGTAAGGGATATTATAGACGTCAAGGATGGCCGGCACCTGGGCTTCTCTGCCAAGTCCCTCCATGCCTTCGGCAATGTTAAAAATTATGTCCCATCTGTCGCCGTATGCCAGCCTCTTGACAAGAGACTTGATGTTGCCGATACGATCGGTCAGATAACCTAAATCCTGTAACGTGTGTTCAATTGCATCTATCGTGTCGGCCCGGTCAAACTCTGCCGCCTCTTCTTCATTGTATCCCTCAGCGATATAATCATCGCGAAGGTCGTATGTAATTCCCGTCCTCAAAGCAACACCTCAGGCATTGTCGATTCGCGGCATCCGGCAATCCGGATAACGATAGATATTCCCCTCGTAATTCCGGAGCATCAGATCGTCACCGTCCCGACCAACGGCGTAATCCGGTATCAGGGGGATTTTGCCGCCGCCGCCCGGGGCATCGATGACGTATGTCGGCACTGCATAGCCTGTCGTGTGGCCACGCAGACCTTCAATGATATCGAGTCCGGCTCTTACGGGAGTGCGAAAATGTGACGATCCTGGGATCGGGTCACACTGATAGAGATAGTAAGGTTTGACCCGTATCTTAAGAAGTCCGAGAACCAGTCTCTTCATGGTTTCCACGTCGTCGTTTATTTTGTTGAGCAGGACCGTCTGGCTGCCCAGCGGTATGCCCGCATTGGCGAGGCGGGTACATGCCTGACTCATTTCAGGCGTTAACTCATCGGGGTGGTTCACGTGGATGCTGATCCAGAGAGGGTGAAAGCGCTTTAAGATGTATGTGAGCTTAGGAGTTATCCTTTGCGGCAGCACAACGGGAATCTTGGTGCCGATGCGCAGGATATCTATATGGGCAATTTTTCTCAACCGGGCTAGAAGCCATTCCAGTCTTTCGTCGGAAAGGGTGAGTGGATCCCCGCCGGAAAGGAGCACGTCACGAATCTGAGGATTCTTTTCTATGTATTCAATGGCGCCTTCCCACGCATCAGTGTTCGACATGGCTTTGCCGTGGCTCCCGACCATGCGTGAGCGCGTGCAATACCGGCAGTAGGTTGAACAGGTGTCCGTGACAAGAAAAAGGACGCGGTCCGGATACCGGTGTACGATTCCCGGGACGGGGCTGTCATGCTCCTCTCCCAATGGATCATCGGCTTCCACCGCCGTACGGTGACGTTCGTCAGTTACGGGCACAACCATCCGCCGCAGCGGCTGGGACGAATCAAATTCGTCAAGTAGGCTTGTATAATAAGGTGTGATGGCAACCGGTATCGAGCCCTCATGATGGTTCATGGCATCCCGTTCGTTGTCCGACAGCCAGAGGAATTGCGAAAGTGCATCGACGTCCTTAATGCGGTTGCCGTATTGCCAGTGCCAATTACTCCATTCGAGGGATGTTACTTCAGGATAGAAACGCTTCCGAAAAGCCCGTGTACGGGGGCTTTCCTTAAAGCGAAAAACATATTGGACGCCCTTTGCCTTAATGGCCGAAGGGGTAAGGAGGGTATTATACGATGTTAATATGTCGTTTGTGTAATTTTCAATACCAACAAGACCTGATGAACTACCCGGAGGTTCCACCTCCTCCGTAAAAAGGGTCTCGTTATCCATTCTGTTATCCTCCTCCGTATACAGGGATGATAAAAATTTTTCCCCTTTCTTTTTTTCTATAATATATTTTTTTCTGTACGCTGTTTATAAATGCTTGTCAATATTTTTTTCATTTTTTTGAAATTTTTTTTATTTTTCTTGAAAGAAAAAAAATCAAACCGTAAAATGCAGGTAGAATTTTTGGTAAGTGAGCATATGCCTGAACTTCCCGAAGTAGAAACTTTGTGCCGACAACTGAGGCGAACAATTGCAGGGCGAGAGATCATCCGTGTGGAGATCCTGGATCACAGGCTGGGCACTGTGGACGGTCTTGTGGGAAGGAGGATCACTGCCGTTACTCGTTATGGCAAGGCCGTGGTGATGGAGCTTGATAACGATTCACGGCTTCTTCTTCATCTTAGAATGACGGGCAAGATGCAGTGGCAGAGCCCGTCTCGGGAGATTCCTCCGCACACGCGTTTCATAATTTCATTTTCTCACGGCAGGCTTCTCTGCATCGACACCCGGCGTTTTGCGACACTTGCCATCACGTCAGACGGAAGCGCTCAAGCATTCGCCAAGGATCCTTTGCATGATTTCCGGATCGAAGAAGTGCACAAGATCGCGCGCATGAAAAAGCTTCCTGTGAAATCATTCCTGATGGATCAGCGATGGATTGCCGGTATTGGAAATATATATGCCTGTGAGATTCTCCATGAAGTGTCCGTGAGTCCGTGGCGACCGGTAAGCGGAGTGTCGTTGCGGGAGTGGAGAAAGATAGAGGGCGCGACCAAAGAGATACTTGAGAGGGCCATCGCCTGCCGGGGTACGACGGTATCGGACTGGCGTGATCTGTTTGGCCGAAAAGGTGAGTATCAACATGAATTGAAAGTTTATGGCCGTGAGGGGCTTCCCTGCCTTCGCTGTAACGGCGTTATTCAGCGTTTGCGCCTGAGCGGCAGAGGGACTTATTTTTGCCCCACTTGCCAGAGAAGATAGTGATCGGATCACCGGAGCGAGATAATCTCCGGGAAGAAACCTATGACGGGAGAAGCTGATGTTTCCGAAGATGGCCAGGCGGCAAATGGCAGGAGCGCGGCTTCATCAAATTTCATGACGTCTTAAGAACATCACGAGCACCACGCAGTTGGCAACGCCGCAGCATCTTACCGTTTGGCAGCTGCCAGTGTCGCGCGCAGCATCCCCAGACCATTCTCGATTTCAAATGTGCCCGTATACTTGCGGATGTCATCGCGTGAGTACTTGATGACACAGGTCGGGGTTGATTTAGCCTGATATGTATTTATGATCTTATTGAGCGCCGAATATACCGGTGAAAGGTCATACACTGCGATGGGGATGCCCTCCGCCTTAAGCGCTTTCTTGAGCTCATCTTCAGACTGAGCAGCGTGATTTCTTGCCAGGGAAAAGAGCACCCGCCGTGCATGGAGGACATTTTCGTAATTCTTTGCCGCCTTCGCCGCATAAAGATAGTACTGGGCATACAGGCGGGTTTCCTTATGGATAGGAAGATCGACGAAGGTCACCCTCACGCCCCCTCCGGAAAGGAATTCTTTCACTGCGGGGTCAATCTCAGACTCCATGGCCTGGCAAGGCGGGCAGAAGTAATCGGTGAAGATGATCAACTCGTACTTGCCGGAACCGTAAGAAGGCACAATCGATTTTTCCGCACCGTAAGCGGGTGTCGGAGAGCCGGAGAATGTGAGAATCACAAAAAGATATCCCAGGATAACGAAGGCAAGAAGGGGTAAAGGCCTCTTGATAGTGGGGGGAAGTTCCACGGCGCCGAGGCCATAGACGATCCGGCTTAACCAGCCTCTCTTGCGCGTTGGCTGTTTTTCGTGGTTCAGAATAAAGGCTATGATAATCATGGATGCAAAGGCCAGGCAGTAAGGGCAAAACACATCCTCTCTGAATTGGAATGCGATGAGATACACCTCAACGCCGATACCCGATGCGAGGAGGGCGCGGACATATGGCATTTTTCTCATGGCGGCAAAAATGATGATCATCAGCATATACACGATACCTATGTATGAGAGGTCAATCCCCAAGACATCCCCCTGCAGGTAAGTGCAGGCAGTTTCACATGCCTTATAATAGAGCATGATTCCAATGCCTGCCGCCGCAAGGATTATTGTTATGACAGTTCTCTTTGCCTTTATCTTTTCCACTTTATTTGTGTCGATGTCATCGAGTCACAGTTCTTCATGCGGTAACAATTTCGTGTGAATTCTATCAATTTCATCTCGCCCAGGCAAGTGATGAATTCTGATGCATCTCAAAAAATAAAGTTTTAATCCTTTTGAATACCTGTTCTCCTTATCCACCCGGAGACCTCCTTGTCTTCCGGGATGAACCTGTCCAGGGGTGCTAATGTCCAGTGAAAGCGGTTATTCCGGGAAGGAGATTCTCCGGAGGTCCTCGACTCATCCCCTGATGAAGCGCGCCGCCCTGCCTGCTCTTCCGTACTTTCGTAACTGTATGGTGAGGATGCATTGACAAAGGTTAGTTGCAGCTTGCCTGCATACATCCCATATTTATAGGATTCAAGAATGGGTGTCCGTCCTTCCCAGAGCGGTGACCGGATATATCTGCCCTCGCGTCCGCCAAGGACGAAATGAATCCCCGGGGCCGCTCGGATGACTTCCTGCTGACGGTACGAAGGGAGCGCTGAGAGAAGTATAATTACATCCGCCTTGCCGCGAAGTATACCGGTCATTTCCCGTGCCGTCGTGACCGGATCCTTCACCAGGAATTTCTTTCCCGCTTCCTTATATATACCTGTCCTTATCTCCGGAGAAAGAAGGCCGAAGAAGGCAATGCGGATGGAACCGACTTTTTGTATGATGTATGGCTTGAAGATAGAAGTCTTTGTCGAAGGATCGACGAGATTGGAGGAGAGGAGCGGCAGCCCGCGGGATGCCTCCTTCCGCAAGAACGCCAACCCTAGCATCAAATCCATATCACCCACATTTATTGCTGCTACTCCCATACGTTTGTATGCACGACTGATCAGCCCTGCCTTTGTGATGGATTGCTTCTGATTAGCGTCTGTCCACGCACCTGTCAAGAGATTGCCGGAATCGACTACCAGGAGCGACCCGTCTTCGCTCTTAAGCTTCTCTTCGAGGGATACCCGCCTGGCCAGACCGCCAAGCACCCTCTCTCCTCAGGTCGGACAGGAGAACAGGTGGCCTTGCACATTGCTGCTTTGTATTACTGTAAGTTGTGTTGTATCGGCAAATGCACTCGCAAAAGGGAAGGTTTGGAGGGTGCAGATGAGAACCGCAGACGCTATCATGATTTTTCGCGCGTGACTGAGGGAGGGCATTCACTCTCCTTCTTCCGGTTCTGCGTGAGGGACATTTACAGGGCAGGATAGAATTCCTGTCGCTGGACATGACGTTGCCTCAAATTGCAAAACGGGATGATCAATGGAAAAACGACAAAGGAGTTCATTTCGTATCTTGGCGGCAATGTCATCGACCTTGCTCAACATCTGGTCTTCCACGACGACGTGGGCAATGAGAGCGACACCTTCGGTTGCAATATTCCATACGTGGAGATGGTGAATCTTCTCCACGCCAGGTACAGCTTCTATCTCCTTTTGAATGGCATGAAGATCGATGCCAACGGGTGTGGCATTCATAAGGATTCCGAAAGCGTTTTTCAAAATGTCCCACCCACTGTACAGGATCAGGATCACAATGACCCAGGAAACGACGGGATCGAGCCAGTACCAGGGCTTGAATATCCATATGATGCCCAGAACAGCCACTCCCAGGGAGGTTATGGTATCGGTTAACATGTGCAGGAAGGCGCTTCGTATGTTAAGATTATCATGGGCCTCCGGCCGCAGCATTAACGTCGACAACATATTTGCCACGAAGGCTATGGAGGCGATGAGTATAACAATGTTACCCTGGATGGGCCGCGGATTCTGGAGACGGTGCCATCCCTCAATGGTGATAAAGAGGCCGGCTCCGAAGAGCACGGCTACGTTAATTACGGCGGCGAAGACCTCCATGCGTTTGAAGCCGAACGTATGTTTCAACGTGGGTTCACGCCTTCCGATGCGCAGGGCCGAATAGCTGATCAACACGGACGTAAAATCACTCAGATTATGGAGGGCGTCGCTGATGAGCGCCATGCTTCCCGATACGATGCCGCCGTAGAGCTGAACGGAGGGGATGACAAGGTTCATGACCATCGTCGCTATGAGCCGCTTGCCCAAGTCCACGAATTTGAAAGAATGTCTTGAATGTTTTTCCATTGTCAGTATTCACAACTTATAAATAATACTAACCGATATTGCAATGCGCACGCAATCAATTTATAATCGATTTTATTATTGTCAAGCAGAAAGAGCGATTTCACGCGGTCGCTATCGTGAGAGATGGGGCGGGTGGATCCGTTTATGCATTGACGTATCAGATCAAATTTTATAATAATAGAAAAGATGTGAAGATCGGATGCAGACAAAAAGCGTCAAGGACCGGACATGGAAAATTTCTATAAGGGAGAGACTATGGTGAAGAAGATATTATGTCTCTTGGTTTCGCTGACATTCCTTTTCGTATATTTCGGTCTCAATGAGTCAGGTGCACAAGTCAAAGGAGGGAATAATATGGAAATCAAAAGCTCAGCCTTCAAGAATGGTGCAAGAATACCGGCAAAGCATACCTGTGATGGAGTGGATGTTTCACCCTCTCTCGCATGGAGCAAATTACCGGCAGGCACGAAAACTCTGGCCCTAGTCTGCGATGATCCCGATGCCCCCATGGGAACGTGGGTTCACTGGGTCGTCTACGATATACCGGCAAGCTCTGCAGGCTTGCAGGAGAAATTGCCGCCTCTGAAAGAACTTGCCAACGGCATAAAGCAGGGCATGAATGATTTTCGCGCAATCGGCTATGGAGGACCCTGCCCCCCGTCCGGCGAGCACCGCTACTTTTTCAAACTTTACGCTCTTGATGGTCCGACGGGGCTGAAGGCGGGCGCAACTAAGGCGCAACTCCTGGCAGCCATGAAAGGACATATACTTGCAGAAGCCGAGTTGATGGGAAAATATAAGAGGTAGCAAGGAAAGAAATGCGCGAGCCGTCCTATCTCAGACTTTACAGGGAGGGAAAGCTTAAGGATCGCATTGATCGCGCGGTGGAACTGATGAGAGACTGCTCTCTCTGTCCCCGAAAATGCCATGTAGATCGGCTCTCCGGAGAGCTTGGGTTTTGCCATACGGGGGAAAAAGCAAGAGTGGCAAGCCTGCATGCCCACTTCGGAGAAGAGTCCCCCCTTGTGGGAACAGGCGGTTCAGGCACTATCTTTTTCAGATCCTGCAACCTCCTCTGCTACTTCTGCCAGAACTATGACATCAGCCACGATGCAGGAGGAGGTGAGGTAGGGCCGGAAGATTTGGCCGACATGATGCTAAGTCTCCAGAGGCGGGGATGTCACAATATCAATTTTGTAACACCGTCCCATGTAGTTCCTCAAATCCTTCAAGGACTTTTCATCGCCATCGAACGCGGCCTCAAGGTGCCCCTGGTTTATAACACAGGAGGATACGATAAGGTTGAGACATTAAAAATTCTGGAAGACGTCTTTGACATCTATATGCCTGACTTCAAGTTCTGGGAAGAAAGGTGGTCTGAAAAATTCTGCAAGGCCCCTGATTACAGGAAAATGGCCACAGCGGCCCTAAAAGAGATGCACCGCCAGGTGGGTGACCTTTTCATTGATGAATCGGGTATTGCAGAAAAAGGGTTGCTGGTGCGTCACTTGGTCATGCCTAACGACGTTTCAAATACGAAGGAGGTCATGACATTTCTCGCTGATAAAATTTCGGAAGACACCTATGTAAATGTGATGGATCAGTACCATCCCTGCGGAAAGGCAACGTTGGACCCCGCAATCAATCGCCGACTTACCAGGAAGGAATACGTTGAAGCGGTCCGCCTGACCAGAGAGGCCGGCCTTCACAGACTGGATTCCTGGCGCTGAAGAAGTACCCTGACAGCCAGTGTGAGAAGATCGCGCGTAACGAAAAACCACATCGAGACAGTCAGATTTTCTTATTTTGCAGGTAGTCTCTCATCCCCTTGATGCTGTTGACGGAAAAAATCCTCTCCCGGGATTGCACATCTTTAGGAAGGGCGCCGTAGGTGGATAACCCCCTATCGTTTTTCAACAGGTCTGCATAAACGCTTTCCTCGAAAGGATCGCTTCCCATCCTGTGGTGTTTCTCCACCGTAGCGAGCCAGTTGTCCAACTGGTTAAGAGCTGTATCAAATATATTTCTTACGTCCTGCCTGTAACCGTAATGTCCGAAGCATACATGAGACACATTGAGGGAGGCCGCCCTTTCCAGGGAATTGCGGTAGGTCTCGTAGCTGAAGGGAGGCGGTGTAGCAATGCGCAGATATAGCCCCTGGTCCAGGGGATAGTTTATTCCTGCCGCTTCTCCCAGAAATAATAGATTCCCTATCTGATAGCAGAGGTGGCTCGGCGCATGACCCGGAGTCTCGAAGATGTTGATTGTGACGCCGCCTGCCTCGACGGGATTCTTATAGCTGATATTTTTTTCGGGAATCGCCGCAATTTCACCGTACACGTCTGCAACTGTTCCCAGGAAGCTGCGAGAGCCTTCCCAGAGCTTTGCGGGATCAATCATGTGGCGAATCCCCTTGGGATGGCAGATGACCATGGCATCCGGGTAATGATCTACCAGGAGCCCCGCCCCTCCCGCATGGTCAATGTGTATGTGCGTGAGGAGGATATAATCGAGCTTCTTCACGTCGAGGTCCTTCAAAGCCTTTACGAGAACGGGAATGGTGGAGCGAGGACCCGGATCGACGACGACGGTCAAGCCGTGCCGCATGTATACCCAGCTGTTGAGGAAATTGTAAAATCCCTCCAAGGGCTGGTCCAGATCCACGATGTAAAGATCTTTCAAGGGTTCATGAGTTGCCATTTCCCGCCTCCTTATATATATATCAATGTGTATCCCAAAACCTTCCCATTTAACCTCACAAGCAAGGGGGATTGGATGATCGCCAACACTGGATTAATATAACATATTTTCTATGAATGCAAAGAGTGCCCGCCAAGGAAATTCAGGACCACGGAGTTGAATTCCTCGGGTTTTTCGAAATTAGGCATATGGCCGCACCGTTCAAATATATAAAGGTAGGAATCCGGTATCTTTTCTCTGGCAAAGCATGCGTGCCCGACAGGAAAGAGGCGATCCTCTCTCCCCCAGATGATGAGAGTCGGAATCTTTATGTTATTGAGATTCTTCATGACGGGGTCGAGGACATCCGGGCGTGCGCCATGGATTGTCGCGCAGGCGCGGAGAAGCGCGAGAACAGTCTTTGCGGCTCCCTGTGAAAAGTTAAGCTCGAAATAAAGGTCTATCAGGTCGTCAGTGATGACAGCGGGATCGTGCACCAATTGTTTCAGTACAAAGGCCATGCCCGCCCGCGACGGACTTAACATCAATTCACCCATGACGGGAACTGTGGCCAGCCGCATCGCTAAGGGAATTTCTCTGCCCAGGCCGGCGCTGTCCACCAGCACCAGCCTCTGCACGGTGCTGGCGAACTGGAGTGTATACTGCAGGGCCACGCCACCTCCTAAAGACAGTCCCATGAAACAGGCATTCTCTATGTCAAGCGCTGTCATGAAATCGTTGATGAAGGCGGCCATGTAAGATGGCGAATATTTCACGTCCGGCTTGTCGGAGCGGCCAAAACCGACGAGGTCGGGGGCATAGACACGGTATCCAGACGATATGGCTGAAATATTATGCATCCAGATATCCGCGGATGCACCGAGTCCATGGATGAGAATCACATTCGGTCCCTTATCCCCTTCGGCCCAGTAACGGGTATTGACGTTACCGATCTTGATGTACCTGTCTTGCGGCATTATAATATTACAGGCAAATACTTGGGAAACATGTGCTGCGTCAGACGCCGGAAAATTTTCCACCCGTGAAAATTAATGGTTCTGGAGCAATAGGGATAAAGCAGCCGGGATGTCACTTCTTTTCTAAGAGCGTCTCGAGCACGGTGTCTATGGCGAAATACTTTCTGGTCAATACCTTTCCGTCCCGATTGATGAGGACCATAGCCGGTATGCCTGTAATATCATAGGCGCCTGCCACACGTCCTTTTTCATCCAGGAGGGTCTTGTAGGGAATCTGGTTTTTCGCAGCAAACTGTGACACTCTGTTTTTGGGCTCCTCAATGTCGATACTTACTATTTCAAGTCCCCGCCGGCTGTATATTCCATAAATGTCTTTGTAGTGAGGTATCTCGGAACGGCAGGTAGGACACCAGGTTGTGAGAAAAATCAGCAGCACCGGTTTGCCCCTCGCGGCGCTGAGTTTGAAATCCTCACCCGCTAAGTCTTTCAGGATGAAATCAGGCGCTGCAGAATCAGATATATTTCGCCCTGTGGAGGGCTGCTCACTTTCGGAGCATGAGAGCGCCAATGCCAATACGATGGCAATCAGTCCTGCGACCAGTAAAACGAAAAGCCTGCCCTTTATCCTCACGATAGAATCCCTCATATCCAGAGCATCCCCGCCTGGATGAGAAAATACTCTCCCACTGCCAGCAGTATCCATCCGCATATGTGGCTTACCCTGGTCATCCACATGCCGGATTTCGGCAGGCTGGTCAAGAGTCCCGCGAAGGTTCCCAGGACTATAAGCAAGGTTCCCATTCCGAAAGCAAAAATAAAAAAAAGGCTCATTCCGAAGACTATATTCTGGCTGGTCGCTGCGAAACTCAAGAGCACCGCAAGCACCGGGGTAGTGCAGGGACCCATAACCAGACCCGAGATGGCGCCAACCAGAAAGCTGCCTACAATGCCCTTTCTCTTCGGCTGTGCTTTGGCCAGGAAGCCGGGCACCCGTATGGGCAGGACAAAAACTTCAAGCATGGATAATCCCATAAGTATGCAGATATTGGCCACGATAAAGAGCGTCCATGGGTTCGTCTGCAACTGTCCGAATAATTTGCCCGTCAGGGCGGCAATTGCGGCGAGAATAGTGTACGTGACGGACATGCCTAGGACATAGACAATGGAGAGTAGAAGTCCCTTCACCCTGGAACCGCTGCTGTGGGCACCGATGAAGGCGACCGTAATGGGAATCATAGGGTACGTGCAGGGGGTGAAACTCATCAAGACGCCTCCCAGGTAGGCGGCCGCATACGCCAGGATAAAAGACCCATGGAGATAAACGGACAGTCCGTCAATAAAATTTTCCAATTACATACCCCCATCAAAAGGCTTCAAATATGCCTTGATATCAATTAAACTCTCAACTGAAATAAAGTAGCATAATAACTATTAAAGATCAAACATATACAAACAGTCGTTCTCCCTGTTTCCGGGATATCCCGAGGGCGGAGCAATCATGGACAACAAGGCGTGAATGATTAATATAGGTAAATAAAACGGGACGGTTGAAGTGGCTCCGACTGCATTTGCTGCTGATACTTATTGCTTGCGCTGTTAGCACAAAGGGTATATAAAGCTACCAACTTGCCGAAAGAGATATGAGGAGATTTTGTTTACATGGCTAAGATGTTGAAAGATGCTTTGAAGACTATAGAGAAATACAAGAATATAACCCCTCACTACGGGGAGTTGCTGGACATCCTTGGGGAAATATTAATCCTCAGGGAAGAATACAGGCGCAAGATGAAAAAGGTGATCTTTCCCATCGAGGAGGAGCTCATAGAAACGAAAATAACCGGCGGCTTGCCGCTGATTGATTTTTCCGCTGGCACATTTGACCTCACGGAACCTAAGAAGTACTTTACTGCGCTCCTGGAAATTGCGGAAAAGAGGGCGCCAGGTGAGACAAAAGAGGTTCTGCAGATGATTCAGGACGGGACCTTCAATTTTGAGAAGATGATTTCCGATTCCTTCAATTCAATTCAGGATGATGATATCGCCGAAGATATTGACGACGATGTCATTGATCTTGTCGATCTGTTCCTTGAAGAGAGTCTGAGACCGGCCCTGGAAAAGGTTGTAGAGAAGTACGGGAAAAGCATTGCCAAGGCCGGATGGGCCGAGGGCTACTGCCCGATCTGCGGCAAGGAGCCGAAAATTGGAGAAATAAGAGAAGAAGAGGGGAGACGGTTTCTTTTCTGTACACAATGCGGATTTGAGTGGTGTTTCATGCGCATCAAATGTCCCTTCTGTGGTAATGAGGAACAGCAGACGCTGGCCTACTTCAGCATCGAGGGAGAGGAAAAATATCGGGTCGATGTCTGCAATGAGTGCAAGCGATATATCAAGACTGTTGATTTCAGAGAAACGAAGGAAGAGGCTAATCTCGATGTTGAGGATATTGCTACGTTGCATCTTGATATGCTTGCCAATGATGAGGGGTACGATTGAAACCGCAACGCGTGCGCATGTATGAATGACCATGACATCAGGAAAGTCATTCACCTCATTGAGAAAGAGGTCGCCAAATGGGAACTCCCCATAGTATCTTCTCTGGCCGAGGAGCATAGCGGTCCCTTTCCCATCCTTATATCAACAATCCTGAGTCTGAGAACGAAGGATGAGGTAACCGCGAAAGCTGCTGCAAGCCTTCTGGCATTGGCCAGGACCCCGGAGGAAATGTTAAAACTCTCCGAAGGGAAAATCATCAAAGCAATTTATCCTGTCGGGTTTTACCGGACAAAAGCTAAGACGATCCTTCACATATCGAAAGAACTGATAGAACGTTTTCATTCACGCGTTCCCGATACAATCGAGCAGTTGCTCACCCTGAAGGGTGTAGGTAGGAAGACGGCTAACCTTGTTGTGGCCCTTGGATATAATAAGGATGGCTTGTGCGTTGACACGCATGTCCACAGGATATCGAATCGCCTGGGCTACGTGAAAACAAAAATTCCTGAGGAAACTGAATATGCCCTGAGAAAAAAGCTGCCATCAAAATACTGGCTTCGGTATAATACTTTGATGGTTGCCTTCGGTCGGCATATCTGTGTTCCCATATCCCCGTTCTGCAGCAGATGCCCTGTCTTTGCTTACTGTGACAGGGTTAACGTTGTAAGAAGCAGATAGGGTAAAGAAGAGTCGCCGGGTTGCCTCAGCACACATGTTTCTTTAACTGGTAATATTCTGAAGCTTGAATAAGGAGGTGTGTCATGGGAGTAAAGGTTGCGATTAATGGTTTCGGCCGGGTTGGAAGGAGTCTCGTCCGCGCATGTTCGGGTTGTGAGGATATTGATATCATTGCCGTCAATTCACGGGCCAAGCCGGAGATTCTCGTTCATCTCCTGAAATATGATTCAGTTCACGGCAAGTTCAAGGCCGATGTCTCCTTAGACGGCGATGCCATGGTGATAGACGGCAGGAGAATCGCCATAACGACCGTCACTTCGAATCTGGCGGACCTTCCCTGGGCAAAGCTGGGTGTCGAGATGGTACTGGAATCAACGGGGAAATTCCGCAAGAAGGATGAAGTGGCGGGTCATCTCACTGCCGGAGCAAAAAAGGTGATCATTGCAGCACCCGGGAAGGGCGTTGACGGCACCTTTGTCATGGGAGTCAATGAAGAGCAATATAATCCTGGTAAACATCACATAGTATCCAATGCATCATGCACTACTAACTGTCTTGCGCCTGTTGCCAAGGTGCTTAATGACGAGTTCAAGATCGTTAAGGGATTCATAACAACGGCGCATGCCTATACGATGGACCAGAGGCTTCTGGACGGTTCCCATAATGACCTGCGCAGGGCCAGGGCTGCCGCTGTCTCGATTATTCCCACATCAACGGGAGCTGCCCAGGCCGTGGGTCAGGTAATTCCGGATCTGAAGGGCAAGCTCGACGGCGTAGCGCTCCGGGTCCCCGTGCACAATGTATCCATCGTAGACTTGGTGGTGGAAGTGTCGCGGCCCGTTACGGTGAACGAGGTGAACGGAGCGATGAAGGCGGCGTCGGAAGGCAAGCTGAAGGACATCCTGCTCTATTGCGAGGAAGAACTCGTTTCCGTAGATTTTACTAGCAGCCCTTATTCGGCAATCTTTGATGCACCGCTCACAAATGTGATCGCCGGGACACTTGTCAAGGTGTTTGCCTGGTATGACAATGAAATCGGGTACGCGTGCAGGATGAGAGACCTTGCCATCCATATGGCCAGAAAAGGTATGGGAGCATAAAATGAGACGGCCCATCATCGCCGGCAATTGGAAGATGCACAAGACCGTCAGGGAGTCTGTGGATTTCGCGCGTCAATTGATGATTGCCTACGCCGAATCTCCGGACAGGCGTGTTATCGTCGCCCCGCCCTTTACCTCTATTTACGCTGTTGCGGAGGTGCTCATGGGGTCGGGGATTCATCTTGCCGCCCAGAATCTCCATGATAAACCGGCAGGCGCATTTACAGGAGAAATATCTGCGGGAATGCTCGTAGATGCCGGATGTGAATACGTCATCGTGGGTCATTCAGAGCGCCGGACTCTCTTTGGCGAAAGGGATGATGTGATCAACAGAAAGCTCAG
>Ga0209777_10000850_pt1 | contig 47298 bp, 46 predicted proteins | sample FrelakmetHBP12HB_FD_187147 | JGI IMG/M metagenome (GOLD analysis project Ga0209777, IMG submission 187147) | Freshwater lake sediment microbial communities from the University of Notre Dame, USA, for methane emissions studies -HBP12 HB (SPAdes)... | ecosystem: Environmental > Aquatic >... | reverse complement strand
ACCTCCAGATAATCTTGATGTCCTCATTCTAAACAAGTTTGAGAAATTTGTCGAAATTCTCCCAAATATTTACTCCATAAATAGTAAGGGTCCAGTGTCCGCCGTGAGCGGTGCTGATGACGCTAAAATATGAGTATCTACATGCTTAGGATTATTGTTATGTTTGTTGCGCGTAATTGTAATCATAGCCATTCTAATTTCCCAGATCAATCCACCCAGGCTTACTTGGCACGGTCTTCGTCATCCGCTGGCTTGGTGGTTAGCTCCTCGTCAGACATCTCGGGCAGGATGCGGAAGCCATAATCAGATTTTCCACCGGCTTTGTCAAGAGCGCCGGGATATCTGCCAAGCAACAGGTTGATCGTGCTGACCTTCTCAACCTTGCGCACTTCCTTGATATACCTGTAGCCGATAGTCACCACCGCGATCCCGAGAGTCCCCGATAGCAGGAACAACGTCTTTAACCGATAGTCCAGCAGGGGCGGCAGCCGTGTTGCCAGTACGCCGCCGAGGAACGCCCCCAGAAATGCGGAGATGCCCATGAATGCGTTGAATATGGCCATGTTTCTGGTCACTTCGTGCCGTTTGGCTTCGTCCATGATGTAGTTTCCCAAGGCGAGGTTGAGGCCTGCGTTAAAGAATGAACCCACTACCTGCAGGCCTACGAGATAACCGACATTCGGGGAAACGATCCATAATATCGGACCAATGGGCGCGAAGAGCAGAGCTAGCTTCATAACCTTGGCGTTTCCCGCCACGTCCGACCGCCGTCCCCAGTATGGCTGAAATAAAACAACGAATAGCATCGGGGAGGTGGTTACGAGAATGTACGGCAGGAAGTCGAATTTCAGGTCGCGGTAAAGGTATACCGCGTAGAATGGCTGCGCCGTGCTGCCTGTGAATGTGAAGGCGCTCATCAGTATGGTCAGCCGGCCGAAATTCGTCCTGGTAAGGTTCCGTATGGCGTGCCAGATATCCACGGATTCCCTTTTTTTGGGCATAGGCGGTTCAAATTGCCTTGAAAAGAAGAAAGCTGACATCATGCGGAAAAACCCAGCGCCACCGAACAGAATGGCAAAGCCGATGAACTTGTCCCGCGTCTTGAAGAACTCCATGATGCCCATGGCGATAAATGTAAAGACAAGGACGGCGGCGTTCTGGAGAGTACCCCGCCAGCTAAAGTAGCGACCGCGCACCCCTTGGGGTACAAGATCCGCCATCATGCTGCTCCAGGCGGGACTACCCATGCTGCCCGCCACCCCCTTGAAGGCGAACAGTATTAGAATGAACCAGACGGCGTCCTGCTTAAACAGGAAAGGGATAAACACGAGCGGTAGCCAGAGTAAAGCATCGAGGAAAATGGCGGTGAGTGTGATTCGTTTACGGCTACCCATTCTCTGTGTCAATGTGGGCGTAGCCAGTTGCGACAGCGCCATGCTGAGGTTAGGCACGCTCGAAAGAAGACCGATCTGAAATGATGTGGCTTTAAGCTCAAGCACGAAGGGCGTGACATAGTTCTGGGTAAGACCGGCCATGCCTGCCCAGCCGAGGCCGCTTAAGATACTCAGCCTGAGGCTTTCTCTTATCTTCTTAATGCCGGCGGCGTCAGACACAATTTACTCCCGGATTTGAAATATACAATCTTGTCTATCTTACCCTACGCAGCCGAAATTTTGCGCGCTTTGCGCCTGAACGTACCGTCTCTGTAGCCTTGAACGCATCCGCAAATCCAGGTAGAAGATATAAAATTACTTTACACCAGCGTTTGTACTAATACAACAGCTCGCAGGAGAGTTGGATTCTAATCACTAAATTTTCTTCTTAGGAGTAGGCTTAGGGTTTTTGTCTTCCCAGTCTAAAGCAGAACGCAACATTTCTGCCAAGATTTTAACTAACTTTGAACTTTCGGCTCGGTCACTTTTTTCGTTTGCTTTAATCAACGTCAATTCTCCTATTTCTTATTTTACTTTTCTTCATTAAAATGTTGTTATCAAATATATTTAAAGTTGGAGAATACCAAAATGCCAAATTTAACACCCGAAATTGAAGAACGGTACAAAATGGTTATTGCAGAGATGTTTAAGCTTGGTCGCAAATTGCCAAAGGGGAGTTTCCGCATATTTGCAGAAAAATATGGCGTTAAGGAATACACCCTGAGAATGAAATATTGGCGAAAGTTAAACCAAGAACCGTCTCCATTTACAACACGTAAAGCGATCGTCAAATCAGATTCTCCAAATCTGACATTGGAAAATGAATTCAACAACGTTAACAAGCAAACACAAAGTGCCGCGGATGGTCCAAAAAGACTTGATAATTTTGATTCCCGATCATTCAAACAAGTCTATACCGTTCGTCTAACTGAACAAAATCTAGAATGCCTGGGTAAAATAATTGCGAAAGAAATCTGGAAACAAATGCCCGCTTCGATACCGATGCTAATCGAAAAACTTCACAAAACGGAAAAGCCTTCAATAGATATCCATGTTCCACAAAAAGAGAAGTTAGCTCTCACGCCTGCCGAAGCATCCGAACTCCTGGGTATGAGCGTAAATTCAGTCTACAAACTCATACACAATGGCAAAATCCCAAGTGTAAAGTTAGGAATGGAAAGGAAATTCTTGATTTCACGGGGAGAGCTAATAAAAATACTTGCCGGTGGGGTTTGATAAAATACGCTGAAAGTTAAATTTCTACATTGAATGCACTTTTTAGTTTCGTATAAAACCGGTATTAACCTTCTGGTTTAGCCATGAGCTTCGCTTTGGTTGATTCTGACAGGGAATTCCAAAGTTTAATTGCCGTCTTCTCGTCACCTTTTTCCAAAGCGGCTTGAATATTAATTTTAATCACGGTATCCCTAGTACTTGGATTGGACAAAAGGCCATCGAATATCGCAGATTGAGCCTGTCTCCATAAAGGGTCTGTTTTCGACCATTTCTTGAACTGCTTATCAGATTGTAACTGTGCGTAAACTCGCTCGTTTCCTTCTGCATCAACCCCATAAAAAGTGTGAACCGCTTCCTTTGGAGATTCCTTATCTGCCTTCTTTGGCAAAGAGATTTTCATCTCAAAACGTGTCAGACGTACTATGGGGGATTCTTGCTCGTTGATTTTAGCCATCGTTTTATCCCAATACTACTTTACTTTCTCGAATAATGTGTATTGTCCCTTCTTTACGAATAGGCACAGTCGATTTTGCACCTATAAAACCGATGGCCGCGGAAGAGCATATCGTATGCTCCTTTGGGATGCCCAATTCAAACAGATACGCTCGGACGCTCGGATCATCTCGAAGCCAATGAAGTTGGTTGATATAACAACTTCCCAACCCCAAAGACTGGGCCGCAAGGAAAATATTCTCCAACGCCAGCGCACAATCTGCCATTGCATTTTCGTAATTCGGGAGATTGGAGGCAATAATGAGCGTCGGCGCTTGGTGAACGGTCATTCAACATATAATTGCAGATTTTAACATCTTGTAACATACGCGTCAAGTGATTTGTTAATGGTGTTCTACTTACCTTTGGTTAGAATAGGCTTAAAATCCACGTTGAGAGAAATTATTATTCATGGATTATCTAAACTTTCTCCACTCCGCACCAATCTATGATTAACATTGCTAATATTTGCGCGTTCACAATCAAAGAGTCGGTTTCTACATACTCATCGATGGCGTGGCTTATCCCTACGGGCCCTGTTAATATCGCCGGAGCGTTGAAATATTGTGACAAACTAGCGTCACTACCTGCGGTCATACCGCTTACGGCAATTTTATGGCCGATCACTTTCTCAGTACTCTGTAACGCTGTTTGAACAAACGGGTGTTTTTCATCTTGGAGCCAACCGTGATAGCCTTTCCCCACCCAGGTAATTTGCGGACGATTTACCTTTAGCCATTCGTCGCTATCCGCTACGGCATTGATAACATCTTCAACCTGTTTCCTCACCTCGGGTATGGATTCCCCTGGGATAATCAAGAAACCAGCGGTGATTTCCGCCCAGCCGGGTACCGAGCTGGGATTATCCCCAGCTCGATACATGCTGATATTATGCGTACAGGAAACGGGTCGTGTGGGAGTTTCCAGGACAGCAAGGTGTTTCTCCTGGGTGCGTTTTCTGCCTAATTCATCTAAAGCTGCACATATGGTATTCATTTTCAAAATCGCATTCACACCATAGTCCGCCCAGCCAGCATGCATCGTGCGTCCGATTACACGGACATTAAGCCGGCCAATACTACCCGTGTTCGCGATAAGGACGCCAGGAGGTCCGTCATTCACTACCATACCATCAGTAATATATCCTCTAAGTAATGTAGTCAGGCTTCCCGCACCACCACCTTCCTCCTCCACGGCACTTTCTAACATCGCCATGCCAGCGGGTTTGTATCCTACATCCAATATCGCTTTCAGCGCGTAATAATTGGTAACCAACCCGCTTTTATCATCCAGCGCTCCCCGGCCGTAAACACGGTTCCTGTCCACTTTCCCGGAGAAGGGAGAGTCTTTCCACTGGTCTACGGGATCAGGGGGTACAGTATCAACATGGGCATTCAATTTAATAGAGAGGGATGTCTTATTACCTTCAAGAATACCCAGGACATTCGGTCTACCCTTGAAATCGGTTTCCAAGATACGGCTATAGTAGGAATGATGAGCCAGTTCTTTGACATCCGGTTCGAAGGTAACGACTTTCAAGCCCAAACGATCATAGAGCTCCTGTATATACTTTTGGGCATCGCCTTCGTTTCCTGTTACGGACGGTATCTGTATTAGTTCACTGAGAGTCTTGAGCATTTGTGGAAAGTTATCAATAGTTCGTTTTTTTATCTTTGATTGGATTGTTAATGTATCCATTTATACCCTCTTCCTTTTAATCTATTTACCCGGTATTTTTATTTTAGCCGTAATTATACAATAAACAAAAATAAAACATAAAGCAGAAGGCATAGTGATTGCTGATATTCAATGCATCCTTATTCTGAAAGGTTGTGTTCCAACCCTTTTTCCGCCGGTTGTGTCGGTTGTTTCGACTTCAACTCTCAGATAACCCTCATTCCCGCCTAAAGTATAGCCAGTCTATGTGCTAGTAGTCGTCTTAACAACTTGCCAGCCTGGTTGAAGAATATTTATGGTTCATTAGTCGTAGGATTATATTTTATTTTAACTGGCATTGAACGTTTTACTGAAGACGCATACCGGGGCGAAAAACACACAAAGGTAGCAATGGGATTAAAAGAAAATCAATGGATCGCGATTACAGCTTTAGTAATTGGTATAATTATAATAATGTTAGATTTTCCAGTATCAATAAGTGTTTTAGGTGAGTTTGAATTTTACCAGGATATCCAAGATAATACATAGGGGGTTTCAAAATGGCTAAAATAAATACTGTACTTGGTGAAATTGATTCCAAGGATATGGGTTTCACCCTCAGTCACGAACACTTGATCAGTGCTTTTTCCGGTATCTATAGAGACTTTTCTTCTTTAATGGGCTCAGGAAACCTGATGGACAGGGTGGTTGCTGATCTCCAACAGGCCAAAGAGGGCGGTGTCGGTACAATCATTGATGCTACGACGCCAGACCTTGGGAGGGATATTGAATTTATCGCCGAAGCGTCACGGCGCAGCGGAGTTAATATTATTGCCACATCCGGCTGGTGGCTGGAAATCCCGGGATTCCTTCGTAGCGTTTCAGTCGACCAGTTAGCCGACCAGTTTGTGAGAGAGGTCGAGGAAGGTATCAGTGGAACGAAAATAAAGGCAGGAGTTCTCAAATCTGCTAGCGATATCAATGGTGTGAAACCTGAAGAGGAGGTCGTCCTGCGGGCTGTGGCAAGGGCGCATAAACGGACAGGGGTACCAATTATGCTACATTCTTATCCCGCCGGACAGGTCGGAAGACAGCAGATTGCTATATTGAAACAGGAGGAAGTCAATTTACACCGGGTTAAGATAGACCACTCGAACGACACGACCGATGTGGAATATCTTTCATGGCTGTGTGAACAGGGATGCTTCCTGGGTTTGGATAGATATCCGGGCAGGGGTGTTACTACGCTAGGCAGAACAAAGACTCTGAAAGCCCTGATTGATGCCGGATACGCAGATAGGCTGTGTCCGTCGCATGACAGATTAGCTCTGTATGTAGAGGGAGCTAACGATCCAGTGACTCGGGAATTAAGATATAAATATAACCCCTTTGGGTTCCTTTATATTAAGAAGGTGGTTTTTAATCAACTGCGTGAGATGGGCGTCAAAGAGCCTATAGTAAATGATCTCTGTGTAAAAGGTCCTCGATATTTTTTCGAGGGAAAATAATTCAAACAACCGGCTTAACCATATCATCGAAATTAGATTGAATCCACGCGAACCGCGTTTCAGGTATATACTGACTCTCCCCCGTCTCCACCATAAAACACTGTGCTTGTAGCGTCCAACTAAACCACAGTCAGGAGCACTTTGTACTAGCTTCTTAACGCAATATAATTTAAAATGGATTATTGCAGATCAACCGAGAAAGGAATGCTGGCTCTCGGATTACCTGTTCCGTCTCCCAACTTGGGAGAGGGAGGATAAATGAAAGGGAGAGCATGTGCCCTCCCTCTCCTGGAACTTCTACCTGGTTACATATAGATTCCAATTAACAATCAACAGCTAGCGATACATCGCTAGCTAGAAAGCAACCAACACCGAGAATAGACTCACTCTATTTTCTTAAATTTGCTGCCGGCTGTGCCGCAGATGGGGCATGAATCGGGGGCTGCCCCAGCGACCGTATTTCCACAAAGCGGGCATACATAATATGGTTCTTCTTTTATCGGTTGTTTAGCTTTGACGGCTTTGAGCATATCCTGAAAAAGGTTATAGTGGATTTCTTCAACCTCATTAGCCCATTCGAAGGAACGCTGCGCCTTAGTATCCTCCTCTTCGATAGCTGTCTGGATAAACCCGGGGTACATCCGTGTGAATTCAAGATGTTCGCCGATGACGCCGGCAGACAGGTTATCTACGGTAGAACCCACACCTGTCATGACATTGAAATGGTTATAAGCATGTACCGTTTCGGCTTCAGCGGCAGCCCGGAATAACCTAGCAGTCTGAGGAAACCCTTCCTTTTCGGCTTTTTGTGCGAAAAAGAGATAACGGCGGTTGGCTTGGCTTTCACCGGCAAAAGCTTCTCTCAGGTTGGCTTCTGTTTTTTCACTCATATCGTCCTCCAAAATTGATTAATTAGAAGCAATTATATAGATTTATCAAAACGATTACCAGTTACCTTAGTCACGTTCTTTTTCAGACTTAATCCAACGATTCAGGGCGGGTTTCTGTCAAAAAAACATCCATACCCTTTTTACCGAGAAGAATGAAAAGTTCTTCAGCCTGTTTACGGTCATTGAATAATGTAAATAATCCGGGTCCCGATCCAGCCAGATGGCAATGAGAGACTCCCGTGTGTAATATATGGTTGCGTTGGCTGGACAATCCATTTCCGCTCGTAAAAAAGATGTTTTCGAATGTATTGAACAGTCTGGTATCATCGAATTCCTGACGCGTCTTAATTTCGGTGACCATTTTATCGGTTATTTTGCCGTTGGAGTAATGGTTTCTCTGGATTTGAGCGTAAGCGTTTTTGGTTTTATCAGGCGTTCTTGCTATTCCCGGTACGACCAACACAATCCAGCGATGTAGTATAGCCGGCAGAGAGGTGATTTTCTCACCGCGCCCTTCCATCAAGCAAGTGCCGCCATATATGAAAAACGGCACGTCAGAACCGAGTTCGGCGGCCATTTCCGCCAGTTCTCTCTTGGTAAAGCGTAACTTCCAAAGCCGGTTTAATCCTTGTAACACGGCCGCTGCATCGCTGCTGTCTCCACCGAGTCCGGCCATCAAGGGGATGCGTTTTTCAACGTGAATTGCTGCACCGCCGTCATAACCGGTTTTTCTCATAAGTAGGGCAACCGCACCGCTCACCAGACTTTTTTCAGCGTGCCAATCGGTGGAATTACCGGTAAAGACAAGGTTATCTTCGTCGGTAAACGAAAGTGTATCGCACAGATTGATGGTCTGTGCTATGCTTTTTAATTCGTGGTATCCATCGGAACGTTTACCCAGTATTTCCAGGGTCAAGTTCAACTTGGCGGGCGCTTCGATCGTTATCATTTATCCGTCCTCACTCTTGAATGTCTCAAATAGCCGTTTCCATTCGTCGATGGTCAATGTCTCCGCACGTCGGTGATAATCGATGCAGGCTTTTTCCAATATCGAGATAATATTCGCCCGGTCTCTTACCAGTTGATGCGAAAGGGGATTGATAATTTGTTTGCGGTTGGCGCTAAAACCCGCCTTCACAATCATAAAAAACCTTTCGATATCCTTTAGGTCCAACTGTACTTGCGGGTAAACATCGATTCTCAGGACAGCCGAATCTACATTCGGCTCCGGGTAAAAGCTACCGGCGGGTACGATATCTACGATATAGGGTTTCCCGTACACTTGTACACTGACACTAAGTAGGCTCATGGCTCCGGGTTGCGCGGTTATTTGTTCCGCCACTTCTTTTTGCGTCATCAGAACTAAACGCTTGGGTTTAATTTGCGCCTCGAGAAAATGCCGGATCACTGCCGAGGTGATGTAATAGGGCAGATTGGCTACCACTTTATAATCGTGGGTACCGTGCCTGCCTACCAAGGCCGCCGGATCAATTGACAAAATATCATCCCGGATAATTTCGACGCGGTCATAATTTGCGAATTTCTCTTTCAAAATCTCTGATAGTCGCCCATCTAATTCAACTGCGATAATGCGACCGGCGACCTTTGCCAGTTCCTCGGTCATTACTCCCAGACCCGGTCCCACTTCTACCACGGTATCTCTCGATGTCAACTCGGCAGCTGTAAGTATTTGTTTAACAGCCGCCTCGTCTACCAGAAAATGCTGCCCCAAGCTCTTCCGCGCCTGCAAACCGTAAGCTTTGAGCATCCGTTTGGTCCGACCTAATAATGTGTCATTGGGCATTAACAGCAACTTTTTTAGAATCCGGTTGTAGTAATTTCTTAATTTTGGGAATCATTAGCCGAGCAGCAACTCTCCCACATTCGATGCAATCGGCGGCTTTATGAAAATCGGTATAGCCAATTGCCTCAGTATCTACCTGAACCACGACATCCGCACCCCCCAGAGAGGATTCGATCACTCTATTGTTAAAGATGTACATTGTCTTCAACATGATAGAAAAAATAGTATGTTGATGGTGGGGCAGCGGCTGGACATGATGATCCATGGGGATTACGTTAACTGCGATCACAATATCCGCACCCATGCTTTTCACGAGGCGAACAGGCACCGGGTTCAGGATCCCGCCGTCCACGAGGTGTTGACCACGGATTTCAGTTAAAGGCAGCATTACCGGCACCGAAGCGCTGGCGCGGATGGCGTGCCAGACTTCACCCTCATTGAGCACTATTTCCTCCCCGGAATCAATATCTACGGCAACGCACTCAAAGGGTATGCTCAGGTCTTCAAAGCGTACTTTTCCGAAGTAGTTGTAAAGTTGTTTCTCGACCTTACGCCAGCTTAAAATTCCGGTACGCGGGATGGTCAAGTCGGTGAAAATACGCAGGCGTTTCTTCCCCATTTCGATGGCTAATCCCTGCATCGACGGTAAATCTTTGGAATAAGCATAAAATGCACCGATAATTGCGCCCATACTTGTGCCTGCAATAATATCGACGGGGATCTTTTCTTTTTCCAATACTTCCAACACGCCGAGGTGCGCAAAGCCTTTAGCCGCCCCACCCCCCAATGCCAAACCGACTTTTTTCCTTTCCATCTTTTACCTTCGCTTTTCGGTCATTCTGAGATGATAAAACGGTTATTTCAATCAAACAAATCCTTTATATCTTTTTCTGCCTGTCGGACAGTATTTTCTCCTCCGGTAAATTCTTTATACGATTCTGTGGTGCCCCAATCGCGCGGACGGAAAGGTACCGGCATCGGTACGGCATGCCCGAAAATCAAGGCTTGTTGTTTAGGAGCCAACCTGGCCAGTACCGTTTTCAACTCATTTTTACCGCTGACACCTGCCAGTACTGCATCGATATCTCGCTCGTTGTCCAGAAGACAGGTGATCTTGGTGCCCATCTGGGACATAATTTCCTCATCGATAGCGCTGGGACGCTGGTCGATCACTAACAATGTGACATTATATTTACGCATTTCGCGGGCAATGGTGCCGAAAATCGTGCGCGGGGCGACTTCCGGGTTGAGAAACTTGTGGGCTTCTTCAATGGTGATGACCAACGGCGTCGGCGGAGCAACATTACCGGCCATCGAGGCTTCCATTTTCTCCTGGTAACGCACATAGATACGGCGCGCCAGCATGTTTGCTACCAGCACATAAGCGGTGATATCCCGGAATCTACCGAATTCCAACACTACATTCATGCCGCGATCAAGATATTCCATAATGCTTTTCACTGCATCAACCGGCGAACGGGACACAATGAAAGGTAGACGTCGGATGGTTCCTAATCCACGTTTCAAATTCTGGAAAGTACTTTCGTGGATGCTCATTTCTGTGAGTAAAGCCCTGGTTTCTTCAGTGTCCTTCAGGTCTAGGGCTCTTTGCATCCAGTCTTTGCCTAACTTTCGTCTGAGTTGGTATACGGCTTCGACCGCCGCTTCTGTTAGATTCAGGGTTTGCCGTAACAGTGAGATGTCCTCTGGATCGATATCTTCAAAACCAATGCGGACGACGAAATCCGTAGAGACTCCGCGTCGCCGCGAATTTTCCTCATCCAGTGTAAACACAGCCACTTTCTCCGGGAATAGTTGTTTCAGGGCTTTGACCTGCCGCTGTCCGCCTTCACTTGTTCCCATCCAGCCGTACTCATTATGCATATCGAAAATCAGGTTGACGGCGCGGCTTTTCTGCAAAATCCCGATTAGCAAAATTCGGGTTAAAAATGTTTTACCGGTGCCGCTTTTACCAAATATGCCATTTGAGCGTTTTACCAACGTTTCCAGATCCAGACAAAGATGTGTCTCCATATCCAGCGGGTTACCGATGTAAAAACGGCTGGCATCTTCTTTGCCGAAGACCAGTTCCATATCGATTTCCGACGCCAGGTTGACTCGAGAGAAATGACTGGGCACTGTTTTTACAGGTTGCGGTCCTTCAGAAATGCTGTTAGCGTCCCCAGCGATGGTGAGCATGGGGAGTACATGCAATGAGCCATAAGTAGCAGTCCCTTCCAATACTGCCGCTGTAAATATATCCGTGGTATCCGGCGGAGATACGGCAATTTCCTGGTCGGTGACACCGAGACTGATATCTGTAATCATGCCGAAAAAACGGCGCTTGCGGCCTTCGATGGTTACATAACGCCCGACTACCATATCTTCAACCGAAGAATTTGAATCGAGCCTGACCTCGGTGCCTTTTTCCACCGAACCTGCAACCACAATGCCAAGTGGCTGGTTTGGCTTGTTGTCCATCATAATGTTAATCTCCCCAGTATGGCTTTGGTTCGCTGATAGTCGCCGCTCAAGAGCGTGACCAGCTTTTTACCTGCGGTAACCAGAAATGCCTGTGGATCAGGCTGGACGCGGGTCATTTCACGAAGTGTGGCAGCAATCAATTCCCCCGATGGAATTTGAGCACTGCTATTAACCAGCAGGTTTAAGAATTCAAACGATTGGCTGAATTCCTTAATTTCATGGGGCGAGCAGGGAAAAACGAAACCGTGAATGCGAGTCGGTTTCGGGGGCAGATATTGCAATATTTTATTATCATTTTTGTGCCCAACCACCAACGCTTGAAACTCGCTGCGCAATAATTTGAGTAACTGAGGGTTGGCTTGATAGACCGCTTCGGCTGTGGCTTCATTTTTGCCGCGGGCAATGGGGCGGCGCCCGGGTTCGATACTGGTAGTGGATGCCTGACAGACGACTGCGAAAATTTCTGACGGCGAATCAATGGTTTTTACCAGGCTTCCCAGCGGGGGGATATCATAAAGCTCGTAGCACTCGGCGGTAAAATCCGCGGTGCCGGCGGCAATTACTTCAGCGATTTTATTTTCCACGCATCCTCCTCTAGATAAAACTCTAATACCTAATTACTAATATCTAAACAAATTATAAACCCTAAAACAATTTAGAATTATTAACGTTCTGTCTGTCATTCTAAACCCGCGTCTATCGACGGTCAATCATGTCTCCTCGGGCGATAAAGACGATACGAGCCAGGAGTATTATTCCTTCACCCTCACCTTAATCCTCTCCCCTCAAGGGAGAAGAGATAACTTATAAATCCTGGCGATGGTGCATTTGGTCAAGTAGTAAAACCATTATACAAACCGGGTTCTTTTACTCCGGCTTTTAGCCGAGCCATCCGTGGGTAGGTGTTCGCCCACCATTGAGGTTTCAATAAGTTGCCAGAAGTTCTCTCTATCGGCGCCGGTGACCACCGCCTTTTCATGAGCTTCGCTGAGGGCGACCGGATATCCATGGCCGCGCTGACACTGATCAACGATCAGAGAGTGACTGAGATCGAGTAAACCCTTGTCCCTGGCCACCCACTGCGGGATTTCTACCCGGGCTACTTCATTTTCCAGTTTTACATAATAAAAATACACCAGATGCTGTCCGTAACGTTTTTGTATTTTCGAGGGGCTGATGAATAGAGCCGAACGTTCTTTTAGTTTCAGTAACCCGGAAAATAGTTCGCGATCGTGAATACCGGATATGCCATAACACTCGCGGGTAACACAGGCAGCGCATTTATCGCTATCTACATAATCCTTGGGACAGAGACCGACCCGCATAGCGTTGATAACGTCGGTGCTGCGCGGATAACTGATGTATGAAGCTAAGGCAAATTGACGATGTTGATTCAATTGACGTATTTGATCAAGGTAAATAAGAAATTGATCTTCCAGCAGAACCTTAGAAACGAAATCCGGATAACCTTCCAAATTCCACAGAATCAACGTCCCGTCTATTAACCCCAATGCCTGGCTCTTTTCGGGCAAACGGGCCGCCAGTTCTGCCAGTTTATGGCATTCTTCAACACTTCTTTTCATCCCCAACAGGTTTCCCTCGATGGGGACTTCTCTGATGCCGTCAGGAGAAGGGATGACCAGATCTTCATCTTTCGAATAGACCCGGGGTTCATTTTCCAGGAGCGCATCCGGCTGTTTGCCATATTTCAGCATAATCGAGCTGATGTTGATCAGAAAACAATGGGCTGACTGGTTGCGGTCGACGTCGATATGTGAACCATCGGTGGCCAGTACACTGAATTCTTCGGGTGTTAGCAGTAGGGGATAGATATTATCTAATTTTTCTACCGGTTCGGCCACCAGCCACGTAGTTTTACTCAAAGCAATCTTTTTTTTAAGTTTATCTACATTTAACGATTGCGCATGAAGGGTGTTAGCGGCACGGTTAATTTTACTCAACCTCTCGGTTCGTCCGGACCTGAGCTGAGCAACCATCTCGCTAACTTGTATAATGACGGTAGATAAATCTAAAGACATAACGGTAATTTCCTGTATGACCTTAAAGTACTGTTAAGTATACTCAAAGTCAGAAGGTGACTCAAGCCCCCGTCCAGGAAATATTCAATTCACCAATACATTGAAATAAATTCGTCTTTACTAAAATTTTGGTTGACTCCTAAATACCCGAGATATCAACTCAAATTTAACCATATCCCGAGTTCCCCCCAGACGACGAATACCTCATTTCTTATTTATGCGGGTTTATGTGGGATTTTCGGCACGAGAAGATACGAATCGAACTTTCCACCTGTGTGGATGATGTGGTCTCCCCGGTTGCACACCTCGTAGCGGAAAATTGGGCCGCCTGGGAAGAGTTGGTCTTCCATCCACCAAGAAGCGTACCCTTGCACCACCACTCGAAGTTGTTGCCCGCTGTGCCAAAGCATGCTTACGGGCCAGATTCCGATGTCTACCGAAACAATTTCCTTGGGCTTGAGAAGTTGTTCCCTGCGATGGGTGAGGTACGGTTCATTGGGGGTAGATCGTATTTTATCCAGCTCGCGGTGCGACACTCTGAGTATGCCTCGAGCGCCAGGATTGGGGAATCCTAACACAAAAGCCGGGAGGTGATTGCCACGTTCGTCTAATTTACTGACATACACGAATAGGTCCATGTCTTCTGCCCCAACGGACTCTACCCATAGGCGCAATTTCATGTAACCGGTTAATTCCGTGTCCTCGTTAAATCTGAAAGTGAAAACCGCCTGTCCGGCGCCATCGTCGGCCTTATAACGGGTGAACCCTTCTTTCTTCACCGGATCGGATGATAGTATCCCGGCAGCTGCATTCAGATAGAGCTTCGCAAATTGTGTACGAGCCAGCGGGAACTCGTTCTCGAGACGATTTATCCGATCGATTCCGCCGGGGTCGAGAATAGAAAGACGCACGCGGGGAGTCTTTTCCCAACCATTTTGGATGCCCTTGAGATAGCGGTCGAAGAAACGACGTAAGTCTTCAACGTTCTCAGGGGAGTAGTAGTCCGGCCATTCCTGTGTGTTATGGACTCGGAGCCACTTGTCATGGGAGAGCAAACGCCGATAGGCAGAGAAGGTGCCGTGCGTATGGAGAGGGTTCCAGCTGGCTACAACATAAGCTGGGATATCAATCTTCTCAACTTGAGCGATTTTGTCTTCCCAGTAACCGTTCATGAGCGGGTACTTCCGTATCATGGTGAGGATATTTTCGCCTCGCTCAGGCCCATAAGCCCTACCCCTACCATTGAATCCTACTTCCGGGACGCCACCAATACAGAGACATTCACGATAGTGGTCGTCAAATCCTTCCCAGGGGGCAATAGCCACCAGATGGGACGGTTTTTCTGCCGCGGCAAACCACTGGGAAATAGCCAGATATGAGTTTCCCGACATACCGACTTTACGATTACTCCAATCCCGGACGGCCACCCACTCAATCAGATCGTGGCTATCACGTCTTTCTTGAGTATCGAAAACAGCGATGTCGCCTTTCGAATTGCCGACACCTCTCGGATCAGGGTTGATTACCGCATACCCATGGCGACACCAGTAAGCCGGATCGGGACCTTCAAACTTCGTCATCGGGGAGGCTAACGGTACTCCCGGGAGGGGTGCACCTCTGATATAACCTCCGCGCTTCCCGTACGGGCTCCACGCAACGATGGATGGCAGGTTGGTTATTCCTTCCGGCCGGTAAATGTCGGTGTAGATAATAGTGCCGTCGCGCATCGGCACAACAACATCCCGTTCGTAGCGAATCCCATCCGTAATGGTAACGCCCGGGTCTAACGGCGTGAACAGCCCACCGGACTCACTTATCGGTCTGACTTTGTAATAGTCGACTTCTATTTCTTCACCCTGGAATTTCCGTATTTCTTTTGATTCTTGCGATAAATCGGCCGTTGACTCCTCCCTGACGTTCACTTTTATTCTATAGTCCTGGGGAAATCACCGGCAGGAGGAGGTATGAATCATAAGTGCCGCCGGTGTGAATAGTCACCGTCCCAGCCGGAACTCGGTCGTGCGGATCGGTGTGTCCGTAAAAAGCCATTCCCTGATCGTCATTTGCCGCAATTTGAAGCACAAGTCGGTGACCTTTTCGAAGCACAAAACTCGCAGGCCAGATCTCTATCTCAACGGGAACAACCTCACCGGGTTTTACCTTCTGGGGTTCGTCATGGGTGAGATAAGGCCGGTATGGTTTTGTCCTGGCGGGGTCTTGTTTCCGGTGTGAGACGCGTAACCATCCATATGCTGCCGCAAGTGTATTTAATGTGGCGCCCGGGTAGGTGACTTTCTTGTCGCTCGCGTCCAGGTTGTCCAGGATGACAAACAAGTCGGCATCGTCTCTGCTCGATGAAACCCAAACTTTGAGTTTGATAGGCCCGATTATTTCCATATCCTTATCGAATGCAGTTGTCGTGAAGGTTACCCCGCCTGATTCTTTTCCCAATCCTGAAGCATAGCTAATATCCGTAACACGATCTATTTTCGATATCGATAGGAAGGCGTCACGAGCATCGAGATAGTAGGGAGTCCATCTCGTGCGCGCTAGCGGCCATTCGTATTCGTAGCGCCACTCGTATTCCTCGCCGCCTTGCCGCAGGGCTAGTCTGATCGGCGGCTCTCGCAGTATGCCGGTGTCTACCCCTTTCAGCCACTGTTCGAGAAAACGTATTTGGTACAGGCGACCTTCGAGGGAGTAGAACGGTGTGACATGGTCGCCGGAGTGTACTCGTAGGAACTTGTGTTGTGAACCTGCACCCAAATAACCCTCGATGTTACCTCTCAGGTGTAAACCGACCCCTGCCCAATTTCCGGCAGAGAGCAACGGCACCTTGATATCGGCAAGATTGGGGTTAATTCGGGCGATGCTATCATCGTATATTTCGGGAAACGGTGCCTGATCTGCGGGAGCCTTCATGTAACGGCTGACATTCGATGCCCAGGCTTGTGAAAAAGCGTTAGCCCATATGCCGCCATGGCGATTCGAATCACGATAGAGGTCGCATGCACCTTCCCAAGGCACGATGGCTGCCAGGTGAGGAGGATTTAGAGCTCCCACCCGCCAAGCGTTCATAGCGAAATACGAGACGCCCATCACGGCAATTTTACCGTTACTCCATCGTTGTGTACCAGCCCATTCAATCGCGTCGAAGTAGTCTTCTGCTTCGAGCATAGTGAGGTTACGGGGAGTACCCGGGGATTTACCGGTACCGCGCGCGTCGACTCTGATTACCGTATATCCCTGCGGAACCCACCACTCCGGGTCGACAGTTTCCCAGTGCATGAACGGGCCGTCGACATTAGTATCTACCGGGCGCATCCGGCTCCAAACTTTAAACTGGATATCTTTTGGGTAGGGACCAAGTGTGATAATACCGGGGAAGACATCCGGTCCCCCCGGCCGGAATACATCAGAGCGCAGTACAATGCCATCGCGCATTTTGATGGGGACATCCTTTTCAATAATTAACTGATAGTACATTGCAGACCTCCTGCGCTGGCTATTGGGAGCAGCAGAAGTATAAAGCCGACGTTACTACATGTCAATGTCATAGAGCGATTCTGTTTAGATATGGGTGGGAGGATAAATATAGTGAGCATCCAGTTGCACAGTATCCACCTATAATTGATGAGTGCATTAGCAAGCAACATTTGAGATAGAGAGCGGCTTTCCCTTTCTCACCGGCGATGACCTAGATACTATTTAAGAATGACAATGATGAAACGAATGGTTATGTTAAAATGTGTCTGAGGTAAAAAGTGTTATCGCTGATTTTGACGGTACTGGTAGTTTCCATCTCCGGTGTCATGATGCCGGGTCCGATGTTTGCGGTTACCGTGGCCAAGAGTTACCGCAGCCCCTGGGCCGGTCCTAAAATCGCCATCGGGCATGCCATCGTGGAAGTGCCGTTAATTCTTTTGATCTATTTTGGGTTCGCGCATTTTTTTGGAAATAATATTGTGCAAATAGTACTAAGCCTGGCAGGCGGCGGAATGATCGTCTGGATGGGTATCGGCATGTTCCGCACGCGAAAGGATGTGGTCGAAAACGGCCGCGACCTGAAATACGGGCCGATAACTGCCGGAATCATCATGAGCGCTACTAACCCTTTTTTTCTTCTTTGGTGGGCGACAGCAGGTATGCTGCTGGTGATGAAGTTCAAAGATTACGGAGTAGCAGGATTATCGGTGTTTGTCTTTACACATTGGATCTGCGATCTCATATGGTTGAGCATTGTCTCGATGGTAATTTATAAAACCCGATCGCTCTGGGGCAAAAAATTCCAGGAATGGGTTTTTATCCTCTGCAGCCTGTTACTGGTTGGTTTCGGCATCTGGTTCATTTCCACGGGAATCGGGCAGATTTTCACATTGAAATCTTGAATCCGGTTTACTTGACAAAATATCCCCAACCAACTTACAGTTTGGATTGTTTGAATGCTAATTCGGGTGCGGGAGGTAATATATTGGGATACGATACATTGATCGTTACGCGGGATGATAAGGTCGGGCTAATTACCCTGAACCGTCCGGAACACCTAAATGCCCTAAGTACAACTCTCTTCCGGGAGATCGATCTAGCTTTGACAGAGCTTGAAAACGACAATGATATTAGGGTGGTGATGGTCACTGGGAACGGTCGGGCTTTCTCTGCTGGGGCTGATATTCACGAGATGGTAGAAAACAGATCCAAGTCCGAAGCGGTCAATACCGCGGTGGGAAGAGGTAATTGGTTAGAGCATCTGATCGAATACAAAAAACCGACGATCGGAATTATAAACGGACTGGCTTATGGCGGCGGCGCTTTGCTGTCATCATGTTTCGATATCCGATTGGGTTGTGAAAACACCAGTTTCAGATTTCTGGCAGTGACTTACGGGCGGATTAATTCCACCTGGAGTTTACCTCTGCTTGTTGGCCTGCCCAAAGCAAAGGAATTACTGTTTACCGGGCGAGTGATCCCGGCGCAAGAAGCGTACCACATCGGGTTGCTAAATCAACTGGTGGCATCGACAGAGCTAATGAAAGCCGCAATGGAAATGGGGCAACTGATTGCGAAGAATGATCCCGCCACGGTGCAATTAGTTCGTAAAATAGTAAATGAGAATATAGGTTTACGCAGTCATGAAGCGCTGGCAAACGAAATGAGAAATATCGCGGCATCCTTGAAATCACCACCCCCGAAAGAGAGTTTCAAGGAATTCCTCAACCGTAAAAGCCGCCCGCAATAGGCAAGGATAATTTTATGGAACAGCAAAAAGCGATAGAAGTTTTAAAAAACCTGATGGAAAAAGATTCCCTGACCGCTGAAGAAAAAGAAGCTGTCTGGACAGCCATCGGTATGCTCGGCTGGAGCGACCTATCTAAAAGCAGAATGAAATTATTAAAAGCCAAACGAGATAAGAGCACGCAATGGTGACGGCATGTTAACATTCTTCGGAAATAACAGCGGCTTGATGTTCCTCGTAATGGATATCAGTTTATCCCGTAGGTACCCGTAGGACCGTCCAGAAATACCGGGAAATGCAGCGGATAAAACGTAAAAACCGCGAAAGCCAACGCTAATAACATCAATGCCATGAAGCCGACGGTGTTCATTCCGCCGGTCATAGGTTTCATCAGAATTATCTTTCGGCTGATAATTTGCCCGAGCGCAATGGCGACGATGAAACTGCTGATTTCGACCGCCAGTATTTCGTGTCCGATGACAGCAGTGTAGGAATAAAAAATTATGCCGATGATGATCGGGATGGCATAAATCCCGATCGCTTTGGCAAACCAGAAATTATGACGGGACTTTTTCAAGGTAAAATACTCGATGATCGCGTAAACAAAAGCCGGCATAAAGGCTATCTTGAAATGTTCCCAGACACTTTCATTTACAGCGGCAAATACACCCACGAAACCCAACTTGCCGCTCCATTCAAAGGTAAAATGGAGTAATGAACCAACAATCGAGATAATAGGTATACCCCAGAATTCCCATTTGGAGAGCGATTTATCCATGTTTACCTCCACAGGTGCTAACATTTTAGCATCAAACTAACCTAGTGTCACTCACTCGTTAACTTTTATTAAACAAACTAATATTTTCGTTTTTCGTTATATTCTATAAGACAATTCAATCAGGATATGATTTCAGGGTAAAGAGTGTGACAATTCGTATCGATGAAGGTTTGCGGTATACGATTCCAGATATCAATGATGTAGGGTGTGCACTGTGGCAATGAGGAGTCGCGTTTGAAGAAATTAGTTGGCATCTCGATCCTTTCTTTAACATTACTATTATTCTCAACCTCAACCGGATGTAAAGAGCAGACAAAACAGGTAATTACAGTTTATGCTTCCTGCCAATCTGAAGAATCGAAGCATTCTGTTGAAATGAATGGTGTGACCTTGGAAGTCCCTTCTAATTGGGTAATCGTTAAACCGACCTCTCCGGGAAACTCCAAAAGTATCCGTGCGACAGCGACATTCTTACATTTCGTAATTTTGCTAACGGAACAATAGGTTCAAGACTAATACTATTGTCCATACCTTCAAAAAACGTGATCATTTCCGCCTACCCCGATGATAATCAGTTAATTAATAATATTATTGCTTCTGTCCGTATGGCCCAACAATAGGTATGCATCGGAATAGTATTTGTAGATTTACCTTATAGACTCACTGACTTTCGTGCCATATTTTGGTGTATAATTTCTCCCGATACCATGAAGGACCTGACGTCCGGGGAGAAGGATATGATAGAACTACCGGAAGCTATGACCTTGGCCTCGCAGCTCAACGAGACTATAAAAGGTAGGCGTATCGCAAGCGTCGTCGCCGCGCAAAGCCCGCATAAATTTGCCTAGTTTCATGGAGACCCGAAAAAATATAGTGATTTACTGGTCGGCAAAACAATCGGGGAAGCCGGCGGATGCAGCGCGATGGTGGAAATACAAGTAGAAAAGGTGGTGTTACTATTCGGCGATGGCGTCAATTTGAGATTTCATGCTAAAAACGAAATTCGTCCACAGAAACATCAGCTCTTAATAGAATTTACCGATGGCGCCGCCCTGAGTGCCTTCGTCCAGATGTACGGCGGCTTGTGGTGTTTCCGCGAAGGTGATTTCGATAACCGTTATTATTCGCTGGCAAAACAGAGACCCACTCCGCTTTCAGCGGATTTCAACGAGGCGTATTTTGCGCGCCTGTTATCGCTACCTGAAGTACCAGCACTGAGCGCCAAGGCTTTTCTCGCAACGGAACAACGTATTCCCGGTCTGGGGAACGGGGTATTGCAGGATATTCTCTTTAATGCCGGAATCCATCCGAAAAAAAAGGTGGGTTTACTCACAGAAAAAGAGAAACTGGGACTTTTCTGCGCGGTCAAAACTACGTTCAAAGAAATGTCCGACCGGGGCGGCCGGGATACCGAAAAAGACCTTTACGGCAATCCCGGCGGGTACAAAACCGTTCTCAGTAAAAATACGGTCGGTACGCCATGCCCGGCGTGCGGAAAAATCATTGAGAAAGTCGCCTATCTGGGCGGCAGCATTTATTATTGCGCAGGTTGCCAGAAAACATAACAGGTATTCGGCGGTGATAAATTATCTCAGCATTTCTCAACCAGGAAAGGACAATCATCTCGAACAAATACTTGACAAGCCTTCCGGCATCTTGTAACTTATATAGTAGCTTACCAAGTGGTTCTCTCCATTAAATTCAAACACAATAAATCCCAACCTGAGAGTTTGATTTCTTTTTATGTCAAAATACATATTTGTGACTGGTGGCGTTGTTAGTTCCGTAGGGAAAGGCGTCGCTGTCGCCTCCATAGGTACGATCCTTAAAAGCCGCGGTATCAGTGTCTCCGTGATGAAACTCGATCCCTATCTAAACGTTGATCCCGGCACGATGTCCCCGTATCAGCACGGTGAAGTCTTTGTCACCCAGGATGGCGCGGAAACCGATCTCGACCTCGGCAATTACGAACGCTTTATCGATATTAATCTGACACAAAATTCCAACATTACCTCCGGTCAGATTTACAGTTCCGTTATCTCCAAAGAAAGACGCGGTGATTTCCTTGGCGGTACCATTCAGGTTGTACCGCATGTGACCAACGAGATAAAAAACCGCTTTAAAAAGCTGGCAGAGACATCCAAAGCCGATGTAATTTTAATCGAAGTCGGCGGCACAGTAGGCGACATCGAAGGTTTACCTTTCCTCGAAGCCATCCGCCAGATGCGCAAAGACGCCGGTAAGGATAATGTCCTCTATATCCACGTCACCCTTCTCCCTTATCTCCTCTCCACTCAGGAACTCAAAACCAAACCCACCCAGCACAGTGTCAACGAACTCCGCCGTATCGGTATTCAACCGGATGTTATTATCTGCCGCTCTGATTACCCTATACCGGGTAATATCCAGGATAAAATTTCGTTGTTTTGCGATGTCGATAAAGAAGCCGTTATACCGCTGGAAACCGTGAGTACAGTTTATGAAGTGCCACTGGTTCTCGAACAATACGGCATCGGTAAGTTGATTATTGAAAGGCTAGGCCTGGAAACCAAGCACGATGACATGATCGATTGGAAAAACATGATTGCCCGTTTGAAACAACCACATGAACCGGTGAAGATTTGTCTGGTGGGCAAATATGTGGAACTCACCGATTCTTATTATTCCGTAAGAGAATCTTTAAAACATGCTGCGCTCTTCCACGACCGCGAATTAAAATTAAGCTGGGTGCAATCCGAACAATTGGATACAGACGAGGATATGGATGGTTGCTTGAAAGATGCCCAGGGGATTATAGTTCCGGGTGGTTTCGGTGATAGGGGGATCGAGGGCATGATCAATACCGTCCGTTACGCCCGCAACAGAAAGATACCTTATTTCGGACTTTGCCTGGGGATGCAGGTCATGGTGATCGAGCTGGCACGTTATGCATTCAATTCCAATCTGCCGAATTCTACAGAATTCAATCCCAGAACTCCTTATCCGGTGATCGATATTATGCTGGAACAGAAAACAATCGATACCAAGGGTGGCACGATGCGGTTGGGTAATTATCCGTGCAAGCTGGTGCCGGGCACGCTGGCGGCTAAAGCTTACGGAGTAGAATTAATCCAGGAACGTCACCGCCATCGTTTTGAATTGAACAACAGTTTCCGGCAAATATTGCAGGAAAAAGGGTTGGTTTTAAGCGGAATGTCTCCGGATGACCGTCTGGTGGAGATTTCTGAAATTGCCGATCACCCTTGGATGTTGGGCTGCCAGTTCCATCCCGAATTCGGGTCCCGTCCCAACCGTCCGCATCCTTTGTTCCGTGACTTTATCGGCGCGGCCAAGAATGTGCTCCGTGAGGGGGCACAGCCGGCGTTACCTTTGACGAGTTGATATGTTACCGAAAGCTTTCCACCGTCAAACAAATAATGACTTCGAATATACTTCAATGAGGAATATGAATGCGCATCTTTTTAGATACTGCCAATATTGAACAGATAAGACAAGCTGCGAAGCTAGGGGTGATCAGTGGTGTAACCACTAACCCCAGTCTTATTTCCAAAGAGGCCAACGCGGACTATCAATCTATCATAAAGACTATTTGTGCGATTGTAGAAGGTCCGATATCGGTCGAAGTTATATGTGAAGATACCAAAGGTATGATCGAGGAAGCCCGGGTGAAAGCCAAGTGGGCACCGAATGTGGTCATTAAAGTCCCCTGCACGGCGGCCGGATTGGAGGTTACTTCGGTAGTGAGCAAAGAAGGTATTGCCGTTAATCTCACACTCATCTTTTCACCCAATCAAGCGTTACTGGCAGCCCTGGCCGGTGCAGCCTACTGCAGTCCTTTCGTAGGTAGGTTGGATGATATCGGCCAGGACGGCATGGCAGTGGTAAAGGACATTGTCGAGATCTATACCAAACATGGATTCACTACACAGGTGATCGCTGCCAGTATTCGGCACCCGATGCACTGTCTGGCGGCGGCGAAAGCCGGCGCTCATATTGCGACGGTGCCTTATAATGTTCTCCTGCAGATGATAAATCACCCGCTTACCGATGCCGGGATCGCCCGTTTTATGAGCGATTGGAAAAAATATTCGCAAAAATGAGTATTATGATGGTATAATAAGGTTACAAACAAATTCTTTCCCTGTCTTTTTTATTCCACAGAAGTTTCGATTTAGCACCCTTTGGTATTTTTCAAAAATCGATTTTTATATAAATTTCTATTTAAATAATTAACACATCATTAGTTCCGGGAGGACGACAATGGATATCAATTTACTGGAAGGTAAAACGAGAGAAGAATTACTGGACATCGCCAAAGAGATGGATGTTTCAGATTATGCCGGTTTGGACAAGCCGGATCTGATTAAGAAGATCGCTGCCGTCGATGTTCCGCAGCCGAACACCACGACCTGCGGCGGTATTTTAGAAATTATGACCGATGGGTACGGTTTCCTGAGGCAGAACACCTTGCTTCCCAGCCCCTCCGATATCTATGTCTCCCAATCACAAATCCGCCGTTTCGGTTTGCGCTTGGGTGATATGGTCACGGGGCAAGGCAGACCCGCCCGCGCTGGAGAAAAATATATCAGCATTTTGAAAATTGAAGGCGTAAATGGCATCAACCCGGAATTAGCTAAAGGCAGACCTCCCTTCGGGGCTCTCACTCCCACCTTCCCGGATAAACTGATCAACATGGAAATCGCCGGAAATAGTCTTTCAACCAGACTTATCAATCTCATTGCTCCAGTCGGCAGAGGACAGCGTGGCCTGATCGTCTCACCGCCCAAAGCCGGGAAAACGATGCTATTAAAACAGATTGCCAATGCTATCAGCACCAATTATGACGATATTCACCTGATGGTTTGTCTCATCGGCGAGCGTCCGGAAGAAGTTACAGATATGAAACGGAGTGTGAAGGGCGAGGTCATCAGCGCTACCTTTGATGAACCGGTAGAAAATCATACCCGTGTGGCGGAACTCGCGCTGGAAAGAGCCAAGCGCCTGGTGGAAAGCGCGAAAGACGTTGTTATTTTGTTAGATGGAATTACCCGTTTGACCCGTGCCTATAACCTGGCGATGCCTTCATCCGGCAGAACCCTCTCGGGTGGTATCGATCCCGGAGCTCTACATCCCGCCAAACGTTTCTTCGGAGCGGCGCGTAATACCGCCGAAGGCGGCAGCCTTACGATTCTAGCAACCTGTCTGGTGGATACCGGCAGCCGTATGGATGATTTGATTTATGAAGAATTTAAAGGCACCGGTAACATGGAAGTCCACCTTGATCGCCGTCTGGCACAGCGCCGTATTTATCCCGCTATCGATATCGAACAAAGCGGCACCCGCCGTGAAGAACTGCTAATGGACGAACAGACACTGAAGAGTGTTTGGTTGCTGCGCCGCATGGTCTCGATGATTTCCAACGATTCCAACAACCTGATTGAAGCTACCGAGAAGGTGATGGAACGCCTGCGAAAATCTAAGAGCAACATTGAATTCCTGGCCAGTTTAACCAAGAGCGCCGAGTAACCGGATATAGAATCTATCCCTCCCCTTTGCCAAAGGGGGATACAGGGCGAATAATAGAGAACTAAATACCTCTTCATCTCGCTTTACGAAAGGGAGAAACTTGCCTCATCTGAGACAAGGGGTGAAATTTGCCATCCAGTCTCGTAGCTGAACAACTGAAGCAGTTACCTTCCAGCCCTGGCGTCTACCTGATGAAAGATGCCGGCGGCAAGATACTATATGTCGGTAAAGCCGCCGAATTGCGCAACCGCGTACGTTCCTATTTCCAGTCACCGAATAAGTTAGACCCCAAGACACGGGCACTGGTGTCAGAAATCCATGACCTTGAATTCTATGTCACTACGTCAGAACAAGCCGCGTTAATCCTGGAAGATAACCTTGTCAAGCGTTACCGGCCGCATTACAATATCCGCCTCAAAGACGATAAGACGTATCCATACATCAAAATCAACCTCAAAGAAGAATGGCCGACGGTAGTTTTTACGCGATTGTTAAAGAATGATGGAGCCAATTATTTCGGGCCGTTTGCCAGCGCCCGTTCGGTAAGGCAAACACTCAAGGTCATTGAAAGTATTTTCGGTTATCGCACCTGTAACAAAGAAATTACAGGTAATGACCGGCGTGCCTGCTTGAAATTTTTCCTCAAACGGTGTCCGGCGCCCTGTACCGGCAATATCACGCGAAAAGAATACCTGGATGTCATGCGCGCCATTATCCTCTTTCTCGAGGGAAAACAGGAAGCCATAATTCGCAATCTGGAACGAAAAATGAAAGAGGCCGCCGAAGGGATGAATTTTGAGGGTGCGGCGCGCTTACGCGACCAGATAATGTCGGTCAAACAGGTTTCCGAGGGGCAAAAAATAGCCGCAACCGTGAGCGGAGAGCAGGATGCGGTTGCGTTTATCGCCGATCGTGATCAGGCTTTCGTGATGGTGTTTTTTGTACGGGGTGGTAAACTGATCGGGAGAGAAAGTTTCACCCTCACCGGTGTGAATTCTGAAGAGCCTACCCAGATTATGACCAGTTTTGTGAAACAATATTACAGCGCCGCGGCATATATTCCACCGCTCATTTTATTACAGTATCCTATCGTTGACAAAATCCCCATTCAGGAATGGCTCAAAGAGAAACGCGGTGGTGCGGTTAAAATCATCGTACCGGAAAAGGGTAATAAAAAACAGCTCATCGATATCGTTCTAGAAAACGCTAAACAAGCAGTAGAACACGAAAAAATAAAACAACTGGCCGGGGTGGAAGTGCTGGGAAATGCTCTAAAGCAATTACAGAAAACTTTAAATCTGCCGCACTTACCGAACCGTATAGAGGGATACGATATCTCCAATATTCAGGGCAAGGAAGCTGTAGGGAGCATGGTAGTCTTCGAAAATGGAAAGTCTAAGCCTTCTCATTACCGCCGTTTCCGGATCAAAACTGTCGAAGGTGCAAATGATTATGCGATGCTGCAGGAAGTACTGAGACGGCGTTTCAAACGCGGCGCAAACTCTTCGGATTCCTGGGCAATTTTGCCTGACCTAGTGCTTATTGATGGCGGCAAAGGACAGCTTAATGCCGCGCTCGAGGTTTTAGAGGAAGTTGGAGCGGAATCTCAACCAATCCTCGGCCTGGCCAAGGAATACGAGGAAATATTTATCCCGAAACACAAAAAACCCATAGTAATACCACGCAACACCTCCGGATTACAGCTATTACAGCGTGTCAGAGATGAAGCCCACCGCTTCGCCATTACCTATCACAGCAATATGCATCGAAAGAAAAGTTTTACTTCGGCTCTGGATACAGTCAGGGGCATCGGCCCAGCCAAAAAGAAGGCTTTGATCGCCAAGTTCGGGACGGTGAGGGGTATACGGAATGCGACAGCCGAGGAATTACTTCAGGTGGAAGGTATGACCCGGCATCTGGTCGAAGGCTTGAAAGAGAGTCTGGGATAAACACCAGTGAAAATGGGGATATCACAGCGGTTTTAGCTACTTTGGTTACAGCAGCCCGGGAGAATAACTGAGAAAATGAAATTCTAAGGAAGCCATTATAATCTGTTAAAACGGTCGGATCAATTAATAAGGACTAACTAATATGTCGGGACGTCCCAACTGGCACCCGGAATACTGGAAGAAAATCGATAAAGAAGCCGCCAAGAAGATTCTGACGACGTGTCCCAAGTGCGGCAGCGATAAGACGTATTACAACGCCAAGTTCAAGGTCTGGCGTTGCGGCAAATGCGAAAATAGTTACTCGGTGAACGGTATCAAAGAAAGTAATAGTTGGTGGCGGCGGTTGATATTTTGGAATAAATAAGCCAATTTTTCTTTTGTGTAGGAAATCCATTATCAAATCAGGTAACCGTTTTGTGTCTCGTATTCACCATATGAGAGGGATAGGCAATCCGAGAACCGATGTTCTGTTAGCTATAACTCTAGAAGTTTCCCGTTTTCTTTCTAAATATAAGAGGACTAGTTCTTTTTATCTTACGATATTATCCAAAAGATGATTGTGATCAAATCCAATGTGGTGGTACATTAGTACCAGTACTATAGTAACCCTTGAGCGATGTTAGAATCATCAAAGTGGTTTTGTGTTTTGTTTGATTTTTAAAGAGTCGATAGAAAACAATAATTACACCCCTGCGAAAAACGGAAAGCGATGAATTGTCGTCTGTAATGTTGTCACTTGGACGGCAAGGAGCAAATAGTGAAACCGGCCCATAAGGCCGGTTTTTGTTTTAGAAAAAGGTGTTTTCGAACGCTCGGTTAAAGAAGGACAGATATGAAAATACTGCTCGGTTTTTTTATCGGGATGACGGTCTGCTTACTATTGGTGTTGTTTATTTTCCACGATACCCGGATAGTGTCAGCAGATAGCGGTAATACTACCTTATCGGAGAGCATAGATGTCAACGGTCTCATCCCGGATGTGGGAAAGATCTATCTCGAGGCTTTGGGCGGCCCCTACCGATAGGTGGAATCCGAAATCACTGATCCCGATATTGCCAGGTATTTCCGTTCGTATATGGAGAAAACAGGTCTGGATAAAATAGGGGCTGACCAGTAAGGGATGTAACTAAAACAGGTATTTATTGATTGCCTCAGCCACCCCCGAGTGTTCGACATCGTGGGTGACAGTATGGGCGACCGCTCTTAATTCATCAGGGCAACTCTCCATGGCAACAGCGAAGCCAGATGTTTTTAACAAAGCTACATCGTTCAATCCATCGCCAATCGCCATTACTTTGGCGAGTGGAATTTTAAAAAATCGACATAGTTCTGTCAGCGCTTTACCTTTGTTTACCGCGGGGTTGATAACGTTGATAAAGTGAACCTCCGGGAAAGCGGGAGTGGTCGTCCAGGAGAAATCCAATTTCCCTTTGAAATGCCGCTGAAATAAACTGGCACGGTCTCTTTCTTCGTGAGTTCGTGTCACCACGGTACCTTTGATGATACGTTCTTGGTGGCTCAGCAATTCAAAATCCGCGAGCACCGGTTCAAGGTGAAAGAAGCTCTTGCGGATTTCAGTCGCCCAATCGTCTCCCTGCGAGTAGAAACGGGATGAGGAGTAGACGTCGTAGTGTAAACAATTTTCCTTAGCATAAATAGTTGTTTCCCGAACCAGTTCCGGCGATATCGGAACGGCATAGATCTCATCACCGGTCTCCGGATTGGACACCAGGGCGCCGTCAAAGAAAATATGGTAGCCATCTAGCCCTAGTTCCTTCAGAACCAGTCGGCAGCCTTGCGGCACGCGCCCGGTGCACAGTGACACCTTTATACCGGCTTTGGTAGTCTGTTTCACCGCGGCGACGTCTTCGTCAGAAATTTTATTTGCCCGGTTCAAGATAGTGCCGTCCACATCTACTACGAGGAGTTTATATTTAATCGTCATTTTTCTTTTTATCCGTTTGGATTATATTTCATATTTTGAGATTAGTTGTTCGTCCGAACGTTGACGTCTGATGCTGCATTTGTTATATTGATTTTTGGGCAGGATAGCTCAGTTGGTAGAGCAGAGGACTCATAAGCCTTTGGTCGTGGGTTCGACTCCCTCTCCTGCCACCAGATCTTTTAACCAGTTTAGCAGACCCTGAGTAGCTCCATCAATCTCAAATCCACGTGTTGTTCTTCGGTTTCCTTTACGGAACTACTCTAACTTTGCTAAATCGCATGATTCCAATATATAATTGCTATCATTTACGGCTATCCGGGGAGAAACATTATGAGGCATTCGACCATTGTAGGCACCGGTTTTTACGTGCCGCCGAAAATAGTGACTAATGATGACCTTGCCAAACTAATGGACACCTCCGACGCCTGGATTCAAGAGCGCACCGGTATTCAGCAGCGGCACATGGCTGAAGATGGTATTGGCGCAGCGGATCTGGCAAAAGTAGCCGTGGAGAGGGCACTGGCCGATGCCGGTTTGACCGCGGCGGATATTGATCTGATTATCTTTGCCACCTTAAACCCGGATGTTTTCTTTCCGGGGTCCGGCTGCGTGCTGCAAAGCAAGATGCCCGGTTTCGGCACGACTCCGGCACTGGATATCCGTCAGCAATGCACCGGTTTTATCCATGCGCTGGCAATTGCCGATAGTTTCATCCGTGTTGGCGCTTACAATAAAGTTTTGGTAATCGGCGCAGAAGTGCATTCCACCGGGCTTGACTACACCACGCGCGGCCGGGATGTCGCCGTGCTTTTTGGAGATGGCGCCGGCGCCGTGATAATGGCTCCGACCGAAAATGAAAATGAAGGCATTCTGGGTTTTACATTGCATGCCGATGGACAGAACTACGATAAATTGTGGATTCCGGCGCCTTACGGCAATGTCCGCGGTCGAATCAGCCACGAGATGATTGAGCGCGGCGAACACTTTCCGAAGATGGATGGGAGAGCGGTTTTCAGACACGCCGTGCCACGGTTCTGCGAGTGTATTAATGAAGTACTACTGAAGACCGGACACAAAATTGAGGAAGTGGACTTGTTTATCCCTCACCAGGCCAACGACCGCATTACCCACGCTGTCGCGGACAGGATGGGACTTCCCAAAGAAAAAGTAGTTTCGAATATTGCCCGTTATGGAAATACCACCGCCGCCACCATTCCTATCTGTATTCACGAGAGCCGTCTGGACGGAAGACTAAAAAAAGACTCGTTATTACTAAGCGCCGCCTTCGGCTCAGGGTTTACCTGGGCATCGGTATTAATGCGCTGGACGATTGAACCAGGTAAAGATGGTTAGTTTATAAAAAAGGAAAGACTAACATGAGCCCGGTGCTCGCTAAAAAAGACCTCCAGAAATTGATCGAAAATAAACCGCCGTTATTTGAAGGCTTTATCGACCTGAAACAGCAACTGCAGCCTAATGGTTTCGATATGACTTTGCGTGAAATAGCCGCTTTTCAGGATGCCGGGCAAATCGGGGTAGATAACAGTCAGCGAAAATTACCGGAATTGAAACTGCTGTCTTTTGAGGAGCAGGGATGGTTGACCTTACCCCAGGGTAGTTACATGATTACCTATAATGAAATTGTGCACTTGCCAAACAATATCATGGCATTGGGGAGGCCACGTTCCAGCTTGCTACGATGCGGCGTTACTATCGGCACAGCGGTGTGGGATGCCGGATATTCCGGACGTTCTCAATCGTTGATGGTGGTGTATAATCCACAGGGTTTTAAAGTGCAGCGCAACACTCGCATGGTGCAGCTGGTATTCATGACCCTGACGGAAACAACCGAAGGATATAACGGCGTCTACCAGGGTGAAAATATAAAGTAGCCGATCCTTCTTTATTCTATTGCATCTTCGGTAATGCAATGGCTGCTATTCTAAGAACGTAATTTTCGAGCCCGGTTTTTGTTTGATTTCAAAGGCAATGCCGGCTTCCTTAAACAACTCGATAAAAGCATCGTCAGCATACTTGCTAAAGGTTACGAAACGCTTGATGCGAGAATTTACCAGCATCTTGGCGCAGAGGATGCACGGAGTATGCGTACAGTAGACCGTGCACCCTTCGATGCTGATACCGTGCAGTGCCGCTTGGATGATAGCATTTTGCTCGGCGTGAATCGCCCGGCAAATTTCTGCCCGGGTGCCTGACGGGATGTTATTCTGGTTACGCAAACACCCCAGCTCCAGGCAATCTTTCAAGCCGGCGGCAGCGCCGTTATAACCGGTCGTGAGGATACGGCGGTCTCTGACCGTTACGGCTCCCATATGATGCCGCAAACAAGTAGAACGCTCGCCTACCACCATAGCTATTTTAAGGAAGTACTCATCCCATTCGGGGCGGGCGGCTTTGATTTCTTCCGAAGTATGTTTTTTCATTTTTATTTCTCGATCACCTTTACTGTTTGTTTTATCAAGTCTGCCAGCGTCCCCTCGTTAACAAGCGTATAATCAGCCATCGCAATCGGACCGCCTTTGTTGCTGTTTTCAATCTCCGCTTTATCTCTGGCTTCAGATTCCTGCCTGGTCAGGGGACGGACGGCACGTTTGGCGAGACGGGAATGGCGTGTTTCCGGGGAAGCGCAGACTGCTACCAGCACCAGATTATCTTTGTAATAGGGTTTTAACAACAGGTATTCTTCCCAGGAGTAGAGTCCGTCGATCACTACATTCGATTTTCGGAGGGCTACATCGATGCGGGGGATATTGAGCTTGGCGTAAACAGACATACCGTGTTCTTGCCGTAATTGTTCACGTATCTTAACTTCGTTGGCTTCGGTCAAGGGTAAACCGCGTTTCTTCAATTCGATATCGGTGATATCGCCGAAACGGATCCTGAAATATCCAGCTTTTTCGAACTCGCGAGCGACCTCCGACTTACCTGAACCTGCCATTCCGACCAACGCAACGATTTTCATTTCCTCATTATACCTTGAGTGGTTTTGGTTGCATAGGGTCAGTAGTTTGAGTGCTTCTTTGTGAAGTGAATTTACCTACCTTAATACCCTGACCGTAAACTCGTGAGAAGATTATCCCGGTAAAAAAACTATCGTGGTTTCCCGTTGTAAAACGGGATCCATAAAACTGGGACCCGTCGAAAACGGTGGTTGGGAGAGGTCAGTTTGGTTATGTAAGGGTGGCTTAATGGATCCCGACTTTCGTCGGGGAATGGTGGATGATGCAGGTTATTGTTTGAGGCAAGCGGATGGTTTGGTGGATCCCACTCCCGTTTCAAGCGCGGGACAAGTTTGCATCAGCATAAATTTGATGTAGAAATGCATCACAAATCCCTCCTGACCTCCCTTTTGCTAAAGGGAGGGAGATCAAATAGAATCTATTTTGATTGGTGGAGTTTCCAGCCAGAGGCTGCTGTTTTTCTGTCGGCGGTACTCGTACCCTAACCAAATTCCTGATGTGATAAACCCCGAGATATCGGAAACAGGCCATGAAAGCCAGACACCGATGATTCCGAAAAAGTGCGGTAATATAAACAATGCCGGTAAAAAGAAAATAAACTGCCGGGCTAAAGAAAGTACGAGGACATCTTTGGCTTTATTTAAACCCTGAAATGTGATGATAAAAACGATGGTCGGTGCAATAATAACCATCGTGCTTAAAAATATACGCATCCCGGGCACGGCAACTTTAACTAATTCCGGGTCTTTGTTGAAGAACCCGACGATTTGCGGGGTGAATATTTCCAGGACTACCGTGACTACAGCCATCAGACCTGCCAGCCAGAAAGCCCCGATTTTTACGGTGCTCCAGAGTCTCTTCCACAATTTGGCTCCGTAGCTGAAGCCGATCACCGGTAAAATGCCATTGGCCACGCCGACAACCGGGATAAATGCCAGGTCACTGATACGCGCCGCGATGCCCATGGCAGCCAAAGCCACAGAACCGAAACCTGATACCGCCCGGTTGAATAATAAAAATACGAAGCTCTCAGTCATTTGCATGATCATGGCCGGCAAGCCGATGCGGTATATTTGCCGGATGATACGGAAATCTGGTTTTAAATGGTGCAGCTCGAGTTTATAGGTGCTGCGCTTAGAATAGATAAAGTAGAGCGCTAACCCGGCTCCGCAAGCGCTGGAAATAACAGTCGCCACGCCTGCACCAGTAATACCCATTTTGGGAATGAACCCCCAGCCAAAAATGAACATGGGGTCGAGAACGGCATTTAACATTTGCCCGAAGAAAGTAAATATCATCGGACGGACGGCATCACCGGATGCCTGGAACATATTCCTGGCAATAATCTGAAACATAAAGAAGGGCATAAAGAAACCGACGGCAAACAAATAATCGGCGCCCGCCTGCAAGATATCCGGCGTCGCACCACAGAGTGTTAATATCGGTTTCGTCAATAAAACGCAGGGTATCATAAAGATCACACCAATGACGGACGCCAGAAAGAAAATCTGGCCGGCGGCGTGATTCGCAGTCTCAGTATCCTTTTCTCCGAATTTCCGGGCTGCCAGCACATTTAAACCGGTGCCGGTGCCGTAGCCTACAGCAGAAGCAAAAATGAAAAACGGGATGCTGGCCGTAAGGGCGGCTAACGCTTGCGTGCTGATTTTAGCGACCCAAAAACTATCCACCAGATTATACAGCGTGATCGAGACCATCGATATCACGCCGGGGATTGCCAGTCGAATTATTAATTTACCCAAAGGGTCGGTGCCCAAACGGGCAGTGGTATGGTGTAACGATGCAGGTTGTTCCAAAATAAATCTCCTCGGATTATCAATTTTAATATGTGTGCTAAAAAGCCGAAACAATATTGACGGTGTTCTTGAAGCTATTATCAAAAACTTGGAGGGAACCTTACAATTCCCTCTGTATCTCCCCTTGACAATGGGAGAGAAGGCTCTAGGGAGTCGATCATGTCAATAAGAAAAGCAACAATCACCAATCCTCCAGTTGTTGCCAGAATAACCACAGATACTAGGTACACAGCCACTCAGCCTACGCTAGCACGCACGAATATGCTATAATCTAACCTTGTTGGGGCTGTAGCTTAGCTGGGAGAGCGTCGCGTTCGCAATGCGAAGGTCAGGGGTTCGACTCCCCTCAGCTCCACCAATGGGGATAATACCGAGAACTCATCGGTTTAATCATAAATTGGATCAGGTATATTCAATATCCTTTACTTGGCCGGGCTAATTAAGGAACTCGCTTCAGATAGGATTCTCTGGTCAATGCAAGATCGAAGGCTTTTTGGCTCTTTGATCCTGGCTCTTGTGGTATTTCTCCCAATATTTTATAGCCAACCTTCTGGAAAGCCTTTTAGCTTCTGATATTGTAATCGGCTATATCAGGATTGTAGATGATATCCACCTTCTCTGTTGAAAACCCAAACTCAGTGAGTAAACGAATCGTCTCTGTCCCGATCCCTTGTGACCAGTATTCCTTCTCCCCTATCATCAGATCAATGCGGCGGCAGTCTAGTCCCGGATACAATTTCAGGACTCTCTCAAGGTTCATCTTTTGTAACCAACATTCCCCCACCAATTTGCCATCAGCTTCGATCATGAAGCAATAGGCATTTTGGGAAATAGAACGGTAAATATGTCTGACCTTTTCAGGCGATGTAGATGTGACGTTATCGCCATCAGAATAGTAAAGTACTTCTGGGTCGTTATTCCATTTTTCAAGTACAGTCCAGTCATTCTCGGTCATGGGGCGCAGTTTCACTTGAATGCCGCGAACGGTTTTACCATCCAAAGTCACACTATGCTGTTTCAAGTTAGATGCGGTTTTACTAACCATTTGCTTCCATGCTCCAGTTTGTTGTCGTTAGTTAATGGCTTTTTAGGGTCATTTCTATCATATGAATCGTAACGCATTATAGCACGAAGGACAGTCACAAAACGCTAGAATGTGTAATCGGGGTATCCACTGGTGGAGTAATATTGGAACTGTATTAATTATCGTCTTGAATTACGAATACTTCTTCGATAGTAGAATTAAGGGCTTTTGCCACCTTATAAGCCAAGACCAGCGAGGGATTATATTTCCCTTTCTCTAAGTAAAGCATTGTTTGCCGGGTAACGCCGACTTTGTCCGCTAGTTCATCTTGGGTAAGATCATAGCGTGCCCTGAGTTCTCTAATTCTGGTCTTAATCATTGGCATAAGCCTTCCCCATATGTTTAGGTTTTCCAATAACTATAATAGGCTAACGAAACCATCAGCACAGACAACCCACTTATAAGCGTGATCATTACCCACCACGCATCTAACGACCCTGAGTCCGAAATGATACTATGAATAAAGAAAGTTAGGTACGTCGCAAACAGAGTGTTTCTTGAGCTTTTAGCGTATATTGCATTCGTTCTTTCATCTGCCACGCGCTTGATAATAGGTTTTCCAGCTCTAACTCTAAGTAATACTACTACTATTATTAAAACTACAAATGATATTAACAACAAATAGATAAGCCATGTTGGTATGTTTATTTCAAAAGTCTGTAGAGTTTCCGAAAGTTGAGTAGCAGCAAACAAAGCTCCCAAGAAGGTTAGCCAGTCATGATTTTTATAACTTTCCTTTAACTTATTTGCCTCTCCCTTACGGAATAATATAAGGATGTAAATAACAATTAAAAGTATCGACGGTAGAAACGGCAAAACTGATTTCATTGTGTTTCCTCCTTTTTGTCATTTTTTTATTACTTATTGTTAGAAATATATTACTATTTACTCCGTTTGTCAAGGGCTGATGAATAATTATTTTTAGTTGAAAAGTTGGGATGTCGGTTAAAGGTGTTTGGGCAAAGCGTTATTGCACGGAAGTCAGTATTGTTTAGTGACGTATATGCCATGGCCATCACAAGGAGCCCAGTTCCTTTCTTATTCTTTTCCTCTTGATTTTTAGCCTCAAAATCTTGACAGTACTTCATATTGGTGTTTTGATTTTCTCAGTGGAAATCTCATATTTGTCGGTTTTTATCCTTAAAATCTCAGTTCGGCTTAAACTAAATATGAGTTTTTTCGATGAATATCTCATAATTATGGGATTTTATAGCTAAAAACCAAGGTGGGTAGTATATGCCAGCAATGTTGCAATGTGCTCAATGCAAGAAGTTTTACAAAGGGAAAACTAGTCTATCAGCTCACGCCAGAAATACCGGTCATGATGTTGATTTTCCAGGCGGAAATGCGAATTTGGAGAGTACCCCAGCTACTGCTGCACCGAAAACAGCTCTAACCGGAACTGGCGAGCCAGCGACACCGCTGGTTAAAAATAATCAGGAGGAAAAGATCAAAATGGTAATTGGTCAAAAAGAAGAAGAGAAGACTATTGGCTGCCCGGGATGCAGAAAGCATGAGTACCGAGAGGTTGACCTGGAGCGCGATATCGAATTGAGAGATAGGACCATTGCCGAATTGAAGGCGCAATTAGCGAATCCAGCACCGGCAGAAGTAAAGCAAAGTTACCCCACGGTTGATGATTTTATCGACCATTGCGAATCCGGCGATTGCAGTGTCCATAAGCAAGAGTGGGACGCTGTGAAAGCTAAAATCATTCAAAGTACAATTGACAACCTTCCCGGCGAAGCCCTGCCGGATAAAATTATCGAAAGTGAAGGCTTGCGCCGCGGCTTTATCCCCACGAAAATCGTTATTCCCTAGGGTTGGTGAAACATGGACGGAACAGAAAACACAGGGATACCCCCGGTATCCCCTGAGAATATTCAAACTGGAAAAGAGACCGGACCACCGAATTCAATGGACGTGGTTGAGAAGTTACGAACGTTGGGCGTTGACCCTAATGATCTGGTGCGGACTTTAATCATACCGGTTATCGACCAGATTGAAGAGAAACGGGCAAAGGCTCTTGACGTGAAGATTACCAAGGTAATCGAGGATGCTAGTGCCCGGGCAAGTGAGAAGGCAGCAGCGAATTTCACCGCCATGTTAAATGAACAATTAAAGGGAGCCGGGGCTGCCCCTCTATCCTCTCCTCATGAACAACAACCCAATCAAAATACTGAAGTTATCACAACTCCCAGAGCCGTCGGCAATGGAGCGATTGAAGCCTTACTGCCCGTGATATTAAAAATGTTTACGGGTAGCGGAGTTGCTTCAGCTGATGGTGGCCTAGCCCAGATGGCTCAGTCTGCCAAGAATGTCGCTGATTTCATGAAAACTGTCATGCAGCCTATCGTCGAGATGCAAGCGACAATGCGGCAAAGCGTCCTCCAAGAAATGACTACTTATAGTAAGACCGGTGGCGAATTGCCCTGGGAACGAGAGGTTGCCAAGGCATTACCGACACCGAAAGCCACTGCCAACCTGACCCAAGAAGATAGAAACCGGATTGTACTTGATCTGGCAAAGAGAATTAAGGTCTAACGATGGAGAACTGGTTGACGCTGGCAACGTCGCTTTCATTGACACCCAAGCAGAAACGCATGATTAAAGCCGGTTATAATCCCTTTGAATCAAGCAGAGTCAGACAATATGCCCCAATCAAAGTCAGGAAAAAGAGAATACGCACAAATGGAAAACGGAAAAATACAAGTAATACTCGAATCAAGGGCAAAACCTAAAGAGTTTGTAACTTCACACAAGATGCTGGACTGGCAGTATTTTCAGATCCTGGGTGAGCTTCAGGAAATTCAGCGCCATGACAGCGATCCGACTTGTCCTTGCCGGCTATCCGACGACCTTGGGGAAAACTGCTTAGCTAAACATACACTTGGGTTGTCTGTACTTGCCGCGGAAACGGCAGCCATGGACCAAGCAAACAAGGATATGCTCCAAGGCCTGTCTGCAGAGGCGAAGCAACTCCATGAGCAAATGAAGGGCTTTTTGTGTCACACAAAGGATGCCCCAGAGTTTACGAATTGGTCCCGTCAATGGAGAAAGAAGATTGAACCTCTTTACTATCATGCTTCCTGCAAGATAAAGATGCGCCAGGATTGCCCAACGTGCCAAATTGACCTGCAACAGGCCGCGAACCTCGAGGCGCGTCCCATTCCGAAAGAGCAATTGCCGTTCGACTTCGACAAACCATTAACCGCGGAAACTTGTCCACCCATTTGTCCAGTTGTGCAGTCAGTCTCAACTGGAACAAAATACCAGCTCTTTCCTTTTCAGCAAGAAGGTTATACATGGCTCAAAGGTCGTTCCTTTGCTCTCCTGGCTGATGATATGGGCCTGGGTAAGACTCCCCAGGGGATAGCCTGGGGAAGTGACTTCAGACCGAACCTCGTCATCGTGCCGGCCGCCCTTACCTACAACTGGGTTAGAGAAATCACCGAAATGTGGCGCCTGGAAGATACCGTCGTTTTACTTGACGGCAAGACAGAATTACCAAGGGAACTTCCGGATTGGACCGTGATGAGCTACGGGATGGTCAATCATTATCTACCAAAATTACGCCGTGCCGGATTCAAAGCGCTGTTAATCGACGAAGCTCACCTGGTGAAGAACATGGAGACAGCCAGGACAAAGAATATTCTAGAACTAGTTGCTCCCCAAGAAACTAAGCCCGGCGACAAGATTATCCCCAACCGGCTTGCCATTACCGGCACTCCGGTCCTTAACCGCCCGATTGAGCTTTTCGCCCTACTCGTTTTCCTGGGTGTCAAGAATCGTAGCGATTTTAAAGACTTCCTCAACACATATACCGAACACAAGACATACAAAGGCCGGCTGATCTTTACGGGAGCAAAGAATTTATACCAGCTCCATGAATTCCTTAAACCTTTCATGCTCCGCCGGCTGAAAAAAGATGTGCTAAAACAGCTTCCGCCAAAAACAAACACCCCGCTCTTTGTGGCCATTACCAACGCAAGCGAATACCGGGAAGCGGAAAATCACTTCTTGGAATGGTTACGACAGAAGGCTGGGGATGAAGCAGCGATGAACGCTTCCCGGGCGGAGATTATTACGCGCATGAACGCTCTTCGTCAACTGGCAGCATCGGGTAAAGTGGCGCCGGTATGCGACTGGCTGAAGCCATGCCGGGACGGCCAGGGGAAAGTCATTGTTTTCTCAAGTTTCCTTGAGCCACTGGAAAGCTTAAAGAAATGCAAACCGGAATCGGTGATCTACACCGGAGCGGACTCTTCTCAGGACCGCCAGGTGATGGTGGATAAATTCCAACACACCGAAGATGTCTGTTGCTTTCTGGGAACAGTGGGAGCTGCCGGTGTCGGCATTACCCTCACAGCGGCCAGTCGTGTAGCTTTTCTTGACCTACCATGGACCCCAGGCGGGAAGGTCCAGGCAGAGGATAGAGCACACCGAATAGGACAGACAAAACCGGTAGAAGTTGTTAACGTACTGGCTCGGGGGACCATCGATGAGCGCATGTTACAGCTCTTGAGTGACAAGGAATTTATCATCGCCCAGGCAATCGACGGCAAGACAAAGGATGAGGCTATGAGTACGTCTGTCGCCAATAGCCTGGTTCAGTCCTTCATAAGAGCACCAAATCTGAATCAAAACATCACTCAGTACCAAAGGGAAGAAATGGACCCGGAACCTTATGCCATCAGTTTTGATGATCAAAAAGAAATTGCCGAGGGATTACGCCAGGACGAGCTCGCACCTACTGTAAAAATCACCGGCAAGTGCGCAACGAAAGATCCCCATACTTGTGAATTCAGTATCCGTCGCCGCGGTAAACCACATATTGTTAAGCGCGAAGTAAAAGCCGCTAAAGTTGTCTCATGCCATGCGACCGGCGTGAGTGACCTAATTAAACAGTCTAGAGAACTTGCCGAGTCTGGGAAGTGTGTCGTTAAGAGAAAGGCTATCATGCGCCAGGAGCCGACAGCCAAAATAACAGGCACTTGTTCGACAAAGGGTTGTAATCTGGTAGTCAAAGGTGTTGTTGAGACAACCACCTCTTCAACATCCTCGGGACTTCCAAAGGCTATAGAGACTGTAATCGACAAATTGGGGAAGCGCGGTGGCCCAGGGGAAGCGATCAGCGACAAGACTTTTGCTCCGGGGATCTCCACATCGAATCGTTACGAAATGCAATTTAAAGTTATCGAGGCGTCTGACCTTATTGTCTCGCATGATCCGTTCACGTTTGTCCTCAATCCAAAATACACGGCCAAGCTCCAGCCAAGGCTGCGTGAACGTTTGGCAAATCAGTCCCAGGTCCGGAAGATTGCCGCTGGACTGGACCCGGAAAAACTATTATTGGACACCAAAGCGATTGACACCGGCTCGCCAATTATCAACACTCAGAATTATGTGTTATGTGGGAACGGTCGTGTTATGGCATTGATTCTGGCAGCCTCCGAACATCCCGGCAACATCGCCAAGTACAAGCTCGCTCTACGCGATGTAGCGCCAAAATACGCCCTATCCGTCGATGCCATTGCTAAGATGAAGCTACCTGTCCTGGTCCGTGTGCTTTTGACCAAGACCAATGAGCAGGCTTTCGCGGAAGAGTGCAATGCCCGGCCAACCATTGAGGCCAGCGCTATCGAGAAAGCCAGAACGGATGCCGAGAAGATCACTACTGGGATGTTGAACGGTCTGGACATTCTAGAGGGAGAGCCTATTGAAGATGCTCTCCGTTCAGGACGGAATAAACCCTTTGTTACAACTTTCCTGTCAAAGTTGCCGGAGAACGAGCAGGCATTACTCATCGATGCCCGCGGTCAGCTTAACTCTGACGGCGTAAGACGCATGGGTATGGCAATATTTGTGGCCACTTTCAAAGGCGATGTGGGACTGAAGTTGGCGGCTCAATTCTTTGAGGCGCTTGATACAAACGTAAAGAACGCTTTCAACGGTATTCTCCGGTCCTTAGGCGGATTGGCCCAGGCAGAAAATCTCGTTGCCACCGGCCAGCGCAATGCTGGCTACGCTTTTGGTGAAGACTTGGCCAAAGCAATTACGGTATTCTCAAGTTTACGTACTGCCGGTATGAGCGTGTCCAATTATATCAATCAGCAGCAAATGATCAGCCGCGAGCTGACACCATTCCAGGAGCGAGTGCTACAGGTGCTCGATGAACACACACGATCTGCGAAGCGGATCGGCGAAATTCTCTCGAACTATGCCCAGGCGGTCATTGATAGTCCCCCACCTAACCAGGTCAGTCTGATCGCTGATACCCGGGCAACCAAAGAGGAACTGTTTGAGAATGCCGTCAAAAAAGTAGTTGAGGATGCAGAGGCAGTGCGTCGGACTAAAGAGCCGGCGGCGGCCATGAGTTGCGGTCCTATCTGTCTATTGACATCCTCTTACAAGTGGCTTTCTAAGAAGCTCTCCGACTGTAACCTTTCAGAACGCGACCAGATTGTTGTTTTCGGATGGAAACCACTGCGTGACTTTTTATCCTGGGCAGTCGGACGTAAAGAGCCGGTTCAAGTTTGCTCTGCCGGCATGGTGCCTGGCGTTTACCAGGTGAGCATCATGGGCATTGGTCATTATGGTGACAGGTCCACCGATGTCAGCAATCGAGCCAAGAGCGTGCCCGGTATGAAGCGCATATTCTCCCGCGATGATAATGCAGTATTTGAAGTCGTCGTGCCGGAGGAGTCAAAACAAGAGTTGGCCTGGCAGCCTCAGTCAGTGAGTAGAACGCCGGCCAGGTCAGAGGGGGTACAGCCAGCAATGTTTCAGAAACAAATGCTTTTAACTAAGGAATTGAGGGAAAAATTACCACCGCTCTATTCCCAGGAGAATGTGAAGGACCCTATGGTGTTGGTCAAATTCTTTACTCCTGATGCTAATTGGACATGGTACGGCATAGAGTTCGACGGCAAAGATGTGTTTTTTGGCTATGTTATTGGACATGAAAAAGAGCTAGGGTACTTCAGTCTGCGGGAATTAGAATCTGCCCGCGGCAAGATGGGCTTACCAATCGAACGTGATAAGTGGTTTGACCCCACGCCTTTATCGAAAGTCCGTGAGCTGGAGCATGACGAGCAGGCAGAAATGCATGCTGATCCCCTGCTCATGGCTATCGGCTGTCAGATAGGCGTCGGTTGCCTGGCAAACTCAAAAAAGTCGAAATTACCGGTCTGTAACTCAGAACAAAAGACAAGGCGCGAGAGCTGTATTATCGACGTGAAGGCAAAGCTGCCGAAAGGTTGCGGCCCGAAAGAGTGGAATAAGCCCGAGGGTGAACGTATGGAAGGTTGTTACAATCCGTTTGCCGTTTGCTCTGCCTCGGTAGGATGCAAAGCAGGACGGAATGCCAAATGAAAAAAACCGGACGCAAAACGGAAATCTTTTACCCGGGTAAAAAGAGCAGGAAAAAGTGAATATGATAAGCTGGAGAACTAAAATGAAATGCCGGCTGCAACAATCGAGTTGCGGTTGTACCTTACAACAGGACCCACCAAGCGTCACAGTCCAGGCGGATATGCCTAAAGATTATGAAACCGCGTTTACAATATGCCATAGGAATCACAAGGAACTAGCGCGAGGAACAGGAGGAGCCGGTGGGCAATACGCGGTATCGTTAGATATAGGATGCCCGGACGGTTTTCACCCTCTTGGGATCTGGCATTCACATCCTAAAGGACAAGCAATTCCATCTGATGCGGATGAGAGTGAAATGAGAAAACTGGGACTTGAAAATCTGTGTATATCAGTCCCACAAACCGGAGAGCTTCGTTGCTACCGGGTAACACGAAAATGATCCGGGTGTTAGGTTTGCAGACAATCTTAATCTGAATTGTTACCATCAACCAGGTTGTACGCTTTGAAATTCACGTTTACTTTTTAATAACAATATAATTGCTGGGATTCCAAAGATAGGATTGTTAATTGAACATATGGCTCCAACCAAAGACCAACCCCACCTTACTCTTCTCAATGTATATATACCCCCATAAAGAGATAGTATGCCAAATAGGGTAAAGAATATTTGCAAGAAAATGAATCCAGCCAAATCCAGAGGTTGAAGAAATGTTATCCACAATACAGCACTTCCAAATCCACCCACTATCATCAGAATCCCTGCTGCTATTCTCATTTCACCCTCCCTGTACACAGGCATTGAAGGTCCCAGTGTTGAAATTATATTGTATCTCTTAGATATAGTTTAGTCCAGAACACGAGCCTGACGTTGAATTGATTAGCAAGCAAGATACGGAAGTTATTTAATGAACAAGGTACTGATAATATATTCTCCTATTTTGTTATCGTCGGTATTTGCAAATCTGCCGACAATATCCCAAACATATTCATCTGTGTATACTACAAAACGGATTAGATAAGGGTAAGGTCCTTCTTGGTTGCTGCTGATGTATTCAACAGCATCATTTCCCTTGAACGTCACAGCTTTAACTTTACCAAACTTTGCTTCAATCCCCCACACAATTTCATCAACGCAACTTTTTATATCCGTACCAAAACCCAAATCAGATGGAGTCCCCACAGTGACATTGACCATAGACGCCGTTCCTCCAGACTCATTGAGTCTCTGCATCAAAAAGTTTATCCTGCCCTCTTGATACTGCCAATCCTTCGGATATTGAATTGAATAACGATTATTTGTGTATGTTTCCATTACTAATGCGAGGGGAGGGAGTTTACTGAATTGAGAATTAGCCCTACAAGAGACTAACAAACTTATAAGTAGGAGAGAAAAGGTAAAAAAAGCTATCTTAGTCTTCAATGCAACCTCCTTACTGTTTTTGTAATTTCTATTAAAGATGGCCATTCGAATCGGCGACCAATTTCCACCTGTGTAGTCATTCGATAAACCCGATCCCTATATCAGATAGTGACAAACATTCCGTCACTCATGTGGTGGCAGACCGTGGCAAAGCGCATCATGCTCACATCGTGGGTAGTGACAATAACTGTAATGCCTTCCTTGGCGACAATTTCTTTAAGCAGCGTAAAAATGACTATACCCGTGTTAGCATCCAGTTCCCCGGTCGGTTCATCCGCTAGTATCAAACAGGGTTTATGGACAAGAGCGCGAGCAACTGCCGCTCTCTGTCTTTCACCCCCGGAAAGTTCGTAAGGGCGGTGTTTTGCCCGATTCGCTAATCCCACCATTTCCAGACATTCCAATGTACGCCGACGCTGTTCGCCTTTATTCCAGTTAGCGATTCTTAACGGCAGTTCAACGTTTTCGTAAGCCGACATTAGTGGTAATAGAGCGAAAGACTGAAACACACAACCTATTTCTTTCCGACGCAACTCCACCAGCGCTCGATCCGGTAAGCTGGAGATTTCTTTTCCGCGGAATAGAATAGTACCATGGTCAGGGCGGTCAAACCCCGCTAGCAAATTGAGTAATGTAGTCTTCCCGGAACCAGAACGTCCCGTGATCACCATTAAATCCTGCGGGAATACGTCTAAATCGACGTCATGTACAGCTCGAATTAGTTGCTGTCCTGATCTAAAATGTCTCTCAACTCTCCGCGCCGAGATAAGAGGTTCCGTCATTTTTCTTCCTTTTGGTCTGTCTTTTCTGGATGAATCATTAAAATATCGCCAGCCATAGTCATGCGTATCCGATCCTGTAAGTTGAGCTTCTCCATATATTCTTTGGGCAGTTGCAGCCGCCCTGCCTTATCGAGTAAAACAAATTGGTCGAAAGTGGTCTTGGGTTGACTGCCGGGTCTTTCGAATGTATGGCCCGATCGCACGGCTTCTAAACTGGAACGACCATCACGAATAGTTACTACCCTGTCCACTTTATCCATCACGCTCGCATCGTGCGTAACAATGACGATAGTTGTACCATATATCTCATTGAGTTTCCGGAACAGGTCCAGAATTTCGGAAGCGGTCTGCGTATCCAACTCACCAGTGGGTTCATCCGCGAGTAAAAGGGGAGGGTTGTGCACTGCTCCAATCGCAATTGCAACCCGCTGCTGCTCACCGCCGGATAAACGGTCCAGCTTGTAGGACATCCGATCCTTTAAACCGATAGCTTCCAATAGTTCCGTAACGCGTTCCCGACGTTTGCGATTGGGCCAGCCCAATAGTAAGAGAGGCAATTCGACATTCTGTTGCGCCGTCAGATAAGGGACTAAATTACGCCCACCTTGCTGCCAGACAAAGCCGGCATCTTTACGGCGGTAAGCCACGAGGTCTGACGGAGAGATATTTAGGAGATCCCGTCCGCCTACCCATACCTGTCCCGCGGAAGGGGTCTCCAGACCACCGAGAATGTTGAGCAGGGTGGACTTACCACTACCACTCGCACCGACAATGGCCATCATCTCCCCACGATGTACCTTGAGGTCGAGGCCGCGTAAAGCCACCACCTCCAGATCTGCCAGTTTATAGATCTTGAAGAGATCTTCACAGCGAATATAATATTCGTTTGTGTCCGAGATTAAGGTTTTGTCATGCATGGTTACTGGTCACCCATCCTTAAGGTACGGTTTAATGATACTTTGGTGAAGAACAACACGACCAGAGAAATTGTAATTACGAAAGCCACTGCTAAAATACCGTAGGTGGTGAGAACCGTCTTCCAGTCGGTCACAAACACGAATGGCGGTAAGACTTTTACCCCCCGTTCCGTCAATTGCAAAAACGGCATCATTACGCCGCTTAAAAGCTTACCAACGTATGTTCCAATGCCCATACCCGTCACGATAATAAATATTTGTTCAAAGCCGATTAGGGTAATTATTTGCTGTAACGAAAACCCGATGGTACGTAACACAGCAAACTCCAATTGCCGTCCGCGGGCTGAAAGGTAGGCGTATACAATGAATCCTAGAGCACTCACCAGGGCAACACAGACGAACGCCAGTGTGAGCACACCACTCCACCCGGCGGCAATGAGAGGGTCGGACTTTTGGGCAGCTATTATTTGTTTAGAATCGTATAGTTGTGCAGCACTATAACCTTCCTGAGTCAATGTATTGACCGCAGTCGCTCTCACCGTTTCGTTGGTAGTTAACGAAAGCCAGACCTCATTGGGATACATAGGCGTGCGCAGGCTGAGTTGCTGGTTACGTATGGTTAGCAAACGGTCCAGATTCATTAACATGAAACCTTGCGCCTGAGGATCCAGAGTCGGGAAATAATCCACCACGTCGGCTACTTTGATTGTGAGATACTGTCCCGGCATACGCACATTCACCGAATCCCCCACCCTAACCCCATTGCCATCCAAGAAACTGCGACTGACAATGGCTTCAATCGGTCTGGTGTCCAAGTTGGCGAAAACGCCCCGATAACTATCACCACCGCTTCCGAACCAGGTATAGCGGGCTGATTTATTGCCATCATGGAAAATCTTCGAATCTGTACTTATTTTGTCCTGCACCTGAGTCCCGCCAGAATGGGACTGACCACTTTGAGCATCGTTATACGGAGTCCAGATGCTGGTATCCTCGAAAGTCTCTATCACGGTTGGTTCAGTCGCCCCGGCGATATGAACCTGCAGATTGTCCAAATAAACACCCTGTAGTTCGCCTACCCGACCACCGGTTGTACTTACCCAGATAGCATGCAAGGTGAGGGGTTCCGGCAGCCGTTCATCTGAGTTGGGAAACTTAATAGAAGTTTCCATGTATTGCCAATCTGCAGAGGAAAGTTCCCCGAGGTCAAAATCCCAGTAACGGTTCTTGGCATCCTCGATGCGCGCCCAGAGGTGAATCCTGACAGTTTGTTCATAAGCCGGCAGCACCCACAACCCGAGTGTTTCGGCATTCGCCGGCAGCATCAAACCCTGGGGCATTGGTTTATCTTGGGCTAAGATACCCATGAGTTCAGCCAAGGTTTTGTGCGCGAAATCAGTCCGGAACCAGCCCAGTTCAGCCATTGAGTTTGGTTCAACGGCCAGGACGTAGTTACTGGTCTGCGTGAACGTAGTACCAACAGTCGATGTCGCGCGGTAAACAGCGCTCACGTCCTGAACGCCGGGAATAGAACTGTAGCGGTCGACTAGCTCTTGTTCACCAGAGGTATTCCCAATACCCTCCAGGCGCACATCGGTGCCTACTGAGTACATGGCGCGATCGTAGTAGCTACGGTTTAGTGTGCCCAAAAAACTGGCCGAGAAAGTTCCCACACTCGCGGCCATCATCAACAACAAAATCAAACGGCTGTAATGGACAGGATTCCGCGCCATGTAGCGTAAGCTAATGATAACAGACGAATTGGCGATATACTTAACGATTTTTTCTATGGCTAGCAGCAGCAGGGGAAAGACGCGCAGGAAGACGATCGCGACGGCGATCATAAACAGTAGCGGAGTGATCAAGAGCAGAGGATCTATCCCCAACTGCCCGAAGAAATTCTGCTGGACAAGGGTGCCACGCTGCCGAAGTTCATAGTAAAGCCCGCCACCGATA
>Ga0209777_10000848_pt1 | contig 47401 bp, 38 predicted proteins | sample FrelakmetHBP12HB_FD_187147 | JGI IMG/M metagenome (GOLD analysis project Ga0209777, IMG submission 187147) | Freshwater lake sediment microbial communities from the University of Notre Dame, USA, for methane emissions studies -HBP12 HB (SPAdes)... | ecosystem: Environmental > Aquatic >... | reverse complement strand
CCATCCGCGATGTCGAAGATAGCTTGCTCTGTGCCGCGGTCTGCTCCCTCTACCGCCTGGCACCAAAACCCACAACCCTCAGAGTCCCAGGCATTTGGCCATTTTCACGAATTCTCGCGGAGAGCCCCTTTTACCAAAGACCATCCGCAACCGGTCCGCGTCCGACGGTCTGAAGAAAAGGTCACCGAACCGCACTTCCGGCAAGGTAAACCCTCCCTGGAACCGTGCGGCATCTCGCCCCACCCGCTGGAAGAACGAAAACAACTGACGGAGCGATCTCACTCAAAACTGGGCGCTCAAGCATGGTTCATACGCCCGCTCAGAATCGCACCGTCTACTCGGGATCGTTGTACCTGGGCCGCCGCGGCCATCGCGATCGAAACCGCGAGCGCAGCGCTGCGGACCGCCGTCACGGCTCACGCCCGCTTGAGCGGCTGGCCGCCGCGCGCAGCCAGGATCACGCGGTCCACCAGGCCGCCGCTTTTCATCGGCCCGCTCATCGGCTGGCCGGCAATGGCGGCCGGCAACGCCCAGAGCATCATGTCCTGGTAGTAGTCGTGGCCGTAGGTCCGCTCGCCGGTGTCCTTGTCGCCGCGCATGATGTTCGGCATGTCCCAGGTGTAGCGCCATTTGCAGACGATGTTCTCCCAGCAACGGCGGGCGAGGTCGAGCCCGAACTCGCGCTGGCCCTCGTACATGTAGTTCATCGCCAGCATCAGCACCTCGGGCGGAAAGTAACTGTACGTGCCGTAGCCGCCCACCGGCGCGGGAGTACCGTCGGCGTGCGCGTAGTTGGTCGCCCCGGTTTTGCTCAGCGCGACGTTGGTGCGCTTGATGGTCTCGAGCGTGATGCGGACCCGGTCCTTCCGATACACGCCGGGCAATCCGTGAAAATCCGCCACCCACTCGCCATCGAGCTGGTACCCGAACACCGGGTCCGACTTCTTGCCGGTCTCGGGTTCCCAGCAGGTCAGATAGTAGCTGCCGGTCCACATCTTATTTTCCATGGACTGCGATCCGGCTTGGATCCACTCGCGGCACTGCTGCGCAAACTCGTGGTCCCCCGTCTGTTCGGCGATGCGCTGCGCGATGCGGAACTGCGCCAGGTGCAGCGCGCCGACGTGCGACACCATGCCGAACCAGCCCGGCTCCGGCGCTTCGAACCACTCGGTGCCCTCGTTCCCCGTTGGCATGCTGATCGCGCGGTCGCCCAGATCGTATTCGGGCCGTAGGTTGAGCGTGAAGATGGCGTTCCGTTTGACTGAATCGTGGAACTCGCGGAGGAAGTCCTGGTTGCCCCAGCACAGCGCGTAGCGGTCCACCATCGCGGTGTAGCAGAGGCCGTTGAGCGTGGTCTGGTAGCCGCGGGTGGGCATGGCGAAGTCGATGGCCGGGGTCGATCCGGTCACGCCGCCGAAGATCCAGGGCGCGGCGCCCTCGGGATACTGATACCCCTTGTAACCGCGCAACGTGGAGAGCGCAAGCTGCGGGAAGAAGTAGACCACCGGGATGTTGCCGTAGAAGCTGCACGGGATACATTCGATCTGCGAGCAGCCGCGCGGGCACTCGTTCATGCCGAACAGCCCGTCCTCCGGTTTCACCCAGTCCGGCAGTGGCGGCTCGGCGGCGGCCCACATGCCGGTCTCCGTGATCATGTGAAAATTGTTGACCAGCGATTCGCGCAGCCAGACCGGCAGGGAAGGATCGCTGTAAATCACCTGCTGCCAGTCGATAATTCGGTTGAGCAGCGTTTCATGCTGTCGCGCCAGCAGCAGCGCCGCCGCACGCGCACTGCGGTAGAGCAGGGCGTACATGTGCGTGAACGTGTTCCCGTCGGGCGAGGACGGGTGCCCGCCGCCTTTCCACCGCGGGCTGTGCCAGGCGACCAGGAACCGGATCTTCCGGACTTCGCCGGGAGCCAGCGCGAAATCAACGGCCGCCGAAGAGCCGGAGGAGGGCTCGTTATCCTTCGGAAGCTTGTCCGCGATCTGCGCCCACGCCTCGCCGTTTCCGCCCAGCTCCGCGCCCAGCCGGACTTTTTCCTGCCCGAGCACTCCCAGGACGTAGCTCGCCTTGGGGTCCATGACCGGCGTGTCGTAGCGCGAGGAGGACTCGACCAGCACGCCTTCGATGAGGCCGTGCATCGGCTCGTAGTGGAATCGGTCGCCGCCGGCTTCTTTCGAGGTTGGGCCCGGGAAGCTGATGGCCACGGTGCCGCGCTGTTCGGTCTTGCCCGGGTTGCGCAGGTGCACCTCGAACACGATTCCGGGCAGCAGCGAGCGATCGACATCGCCGGGCAGGAACGGCGACCAGGCACGCATTCCGACGGACACCGGCGCGGTCGTCTCGAACTCCAGGTCCGCGACCGGGTAGTGGCCGAAGTAGCGGATCTCCGTGGCCGTCTGCACTTCGTCCAGGCGGAGGTGGAGGGGATAAGGCTCGACCGGCAGATGGTCGTCGCTGGTGTCGTACTGCCTGGCCTGACTGGGGTCGCACAGGACCCAGGTCTGGCCGCCGGTGCTGAGGCCGAGCAGCGGAACGTTCAGCGGCCCGCGGCGCGGCACCACCGTATTGAAAATCGTGCTCATGCCGAACAGCCCGCTGGTTTCCAGGTCGATACATCCGGTATCGATGCCGCCCAGGGGCATTCCGTTGGTTGCCGGCTCGGCAAGGCGGTAGATGACCCCGCTGACGGGTTTGGAGTAGCCCTCGGCGCGGAACTCGACCCAGCGGTTGGTCGGGAGCGAGGTGGGGAATAAGGTGGTTTCGGCGGCTGGAGCGGCGAGCGCGGCCCCGGCGACCGATTTGAGGAACTCTCGTCGTTGCATGAATCCTCCCTCCGGCCGGAAAGGGTGGTCGGATCAGGTTTATCGTTAAACCCGAAGTCTAGCAGCCAGCCTCGCCGCTGTCAATGAAAAAGGCTCGCTCCTTGCCGATGTAGCCGCCCTGGACCAGCTCTTGCATTTTGGCGGAATGCGGAGCCGAACGTTGCTGGTGCACCACGCGGTTGTACTTCCGGGCGGCCCTGATCATCGCCTGGCCTTCGTCGATGACATGCGTGAGCGGCTTCTCGCAGTAGACGTCTTTCCCCGCCATGCAAGAGCCATTACAGCGATGGGCGCGTGCCAGTGATCGGGCGTGGACACGAACAGCGTGTCTTTGCGGTCGAGTACGCGGCCTTCCGATAGTCGTGCGTGACGTCCTAGCACGTGAAGCCGGCGTACTTCGCGGTGATCTCGGCCGCCAGCGGCCGGACGGGCACGCGGTCGGGTTGCCCGTTCCGCATGGCCGTGGAGTAGCGGTAGCGGTGCAGTTGCTGGGTGTAGAGTTCATTGAGATCGTTTGGCATGGTCCCTCCACGCCGCCATGGAGCGCCGCAGGTTCTCACCGGGTCCTATCCGCAGATGGTTGGCGACGTCGTATCCTTGCAATCCGATCGGACCGCGATAGCCCAGGCGTTTCAGCTCAGCGAGCAGCTCGCCGATGTCGAAATCGCCGCGGTCGAGCGGCTGGATCAACTGTCCCCAGTCCTTCCCGTTGCGGTCGGCGCCGTTGATCGTCACCAGCGACAGCCGCGGCATGGCCAGCTTCAGCACGCGGGCCATCGAATCGGGGCCGTCCGTGCGGAGCCAGTGGCACAGGTTGAACGTCACGCCTACGTTCTCGCGTCCGGTCTTCTCCGCAATGCGCACCGCGTCTTCCACCCGCTCGATCAGGCTGCCGAAGTGCGGATAGAGCGACACGGACAACCCGTACCGGGCGGCTGCATCGGCCACCTCGCGCACCGCCGCCACAGCCATGGTGTCGCCGGCGGGATCGGACGGCTTGAAGTCCTTACTCACGACGGGCAACCAGATGATCGTTCCCCGTCCCTTCAGTGCGGCCAGGTTCTGCTTGATGCCTGGATCGATAGCGATCGCGCCGCGATCCACGCGCGCGCTGCTGTAGACCGCGTACAGCTTCAGCTTGTTCTCGTCAACCAGCGGGATGAGCTTCTCGGTCAGGTGCTCCCAGGTCGTCTTGTCCCACGCGACCGGCGCCACGCCGCGATAGCCGAGCGCCGCCAGCGTCTCGATGTCGGAGCGTTCGAGCAGCGTCCCCAGTTTCTTCACCATGGCGGTGTCCATGGCGAAGAACTCGTTCGACGGCTGCGCCCCCGCCGCCGCTGCCAGGAGCGCGGAGAGCGCCATGCCGCACGGCCGGATTCTCATAACGCACCTCGAAGCAAGACTAAGCTGGGATTCTGGGTTCCCATTGGCCGACAGTATACTCCCGACCAAGCTGCGATTAGTTGAGAAGCGCGGAACCTCGATAAAGGCCGGTACTGGCGGATTCCCTTATGACAGCTTCCAGGGCCCGCGCATCGGACGCGACATCATCTTCTGCGCGGCTGCGTCGCCGATGATGGTTTCCCGGACCGGGTCCCACCGAACCGTGCAGCCGGCGCGGATGCAGATGTCCGAGAGCTGGCTAATTAGGTCCGAGCGCAGGGCGCTTTCGATGGGGTCCACCGGGTCTTTCCGTGTCTTGATGCACTGGATCCAGTTCTGATGATGGCCCGCGGTAGCGAATTGTTGATGACCTTCCGGCAACCCGGGCGGCCGGCTGTCGAGGGAACTCTTCTGGAGGTGAATCTCCCCAGGAGCGATTTCCGAGGTGAGCAGCGAAGCGGGATTCGCAACTACCATCTCGTAAGTTACCGCAATCCATCCCTCAGTTCCGACGAAGATCGCGGCATTCTGCACGTAGTCGATGCCGCGGCGTCCAACGTCCGGATGAGGAGCATCGGGGTAGTCCCGGAAGGTTTGATTGTCCAGGAAGTGCATAACCAGCCCGTTCTCATATGTGCAGCGCAGGTCCCACACGCGCGCCGTGTTGAAGAGGCCCTCCGTTGGAATCTTACCGGTTCCCTCATAACGAACGGGGATTCCAAACCCGGAGTTGTCGGCCCACCACTGGACCTGATCGAGAGGGTGCGCCGCCCAGTTGGCAATCAAACCCAGGGCGTAATCATAGATGTAATAGATGCCGTTGTGGGCTTCGTTCAGGCAGCGATCGTAGCAGAAGGGCGCAAAGGGAGCCGGCCCCAGCCACAGATCATAGTCGAAGCCCTTTGGAACGGGGAGCACGGGAGTCGCCGACCCGCCGGTCTCGGAACCCGGCGAAACGACGTAGATTTTCTGTACCTTGCCGATGCGGCCGTTCAAAACTAGTTCGATGGCGTGGCGTGCATCCGGGGTAGAGCGGCGCTCAGCCCCGTACTGGAAAACGCGGCGGTACTTCCGCACGGCTTTCAGCGCAGCGAGGTCTTGCTCGATGCTGACACCCAACGGTTTCTCGGTGTGGCAATCCTTGCCGGCCTTGAGAGCGGCGACCGTGATGGGAACGTGCCAGTGATCGGGTGTGGCAATGTAGACGGCATCGATATCCTTCTGCCGGAGGAGCTCGCGGAAATCGTTGTACATCCGGATACCGCGGTACGTTCCCGAGGGCCGCTGCTCGGAGTACAGTTTCTCGAGGGTCTCCCTGGCAGCCACGCGACGGCTTTCCTGTACGTCACAGACCGCAACGATCTCGCAGTTATCAAAGGGGATGTACTGCCTGGTCTCGAAGACGCCCCGGCCGCCACTACCGATGATCCCTACGGTGACGCGATCGCTCGGCGGCGTCGAACCGCGTCCCAATGCTCTGGAGGAAACAACTAGGGGGGCCGCAAATGGTCCAACCACTGCTCCGGCGGCGGAAGTCAGGAAACTGCGGCGTGTCTTTCGGTCAGAGTTACTCATTTCATTCGTCCAATAGGAAGAAATCAGTCGCCAACACGGACTTCGTAACTCAAGCTGCTGGCAGGTTTGGGTGAGGCCACGTGAGCCGCCCCACGTGGCCTCGGGTTACAGACGAGTCTCAAAAAGTCAATTTCAGACCAAGCTGTCCACCTCGGGGACTGTTCGCTTGGCCCGTCACAACTCCGAAATTCGAATTGGTCGGTGAGAAGAAGGAGCTTGCGGTTCCGAACTGGACGCGGTTGAAGACGTTGAAGAACTCTGCGCGGAACTCCAGGTGCACCATTTCGGTGAACTTGAAGTACTTAACGAGATTCGCGTCCTCGTTGTAGTAGGGGAAGCCGAAGCAGTTATTTTCCACACGGGGCGCATTGCCGAACGTGTAGTCGGCCGGCTGTGAAAAGGCGGCGGCGTTGAACATCAAGTTCCTGGCCGGATCAAAACCGCTCTTGCTCAAGCAGGGGCTGACGCCGGAAACCACGTTAGGCCGGTTGCCCGTTTCGCCGTTGGTCCCGATGTTGTACACGGGCATCACGTTGCTTGCGGAGAAACCGACCGGAATTCCGCTGCTATAGCGAAGCACCCATCCGGCTTGCCAGCCGCCCAGGATGTGGCTGGCAGGGCTCTTGGCGGACAGCAACTTCTTGCCGGGGCCGATGGGTAACTCGTAGATGCCGCTCATGGCGAGAGAGTGAGGAACATCGTTGGGGTCAGTACTCCATTCCGCTTTCCGATTGTACGTGTTGATCGGCAAGGTGTTGAAGGTGCTGAAGCCGGAACTCGTGTTGGACATGTTTCTGGCGGCCGTGTAACTGATTAGGAATTGAAGCCCGTGCGAGATCCGTTTCTGAAGGCTAAGTTGAAACGCATTGTACGTCGAGGCAGAGGACTCGTCGAAGTTGCTGGTAATAGACAGGTATTGGGGGTATGGCCGCAAAGCCTGTGCAACGCTTCCCGTGAAGCCAGGATATGGTAGCCCGATTCCGGCTGCCTCGGCCTGCGGAGAATTGATATCAGCCAGCAGTACGTTCCCGAGAGACAGGTACTTCGGATCGACCTGGTCCAGATTCTCCAGCTCAGACGGCAGATGCACCGCGTGATTGCCGACATAGGCCGCGCTCAATAAGATCGCGCCCGGCAGTTCACGCTGGACTCCAACCATCCAGCTTTGCACGTAAGGAACTTGCCCGTGGTAGCGAGCGAGGTAGTTGATATTCTGCCCGTTGCCGGCGCTCGGACTAAAGGTCGGACGCGTCAGAACCGGCATGGGATTGTCGATGGAGCCGTAACCCGGCGTCACGCCCGCGTCGGGCGAGACAAAAGCGGCCTGCGCGCTCAGTCCGTTGCTAAACCCAGTCACAACTTTATTGGTGCCGAACTCGGAGGCACCACCGTTGAGGTAAACGATCCCGTAGCCGCCACGAATCACTGTCTTCTTATCCAGCGCATAGGCAATACCGATACGCGGGGCAATATACTTTGTGCGAATATCCGCGATGCGGTCTCGGCCCGCGCACCCAACGCAATCGCCCGCCTTCATGAGCGCGCCCGGAATCCCGCCGGCGGCGGGATTCGGAATGTCGGGATTAAAAAACGTGATGTTATTGTACCTTTCCGTGAAAGGGATAAAGAAGTCGTAGCGCGCGCCGAGGTTCAGGGTCAGCTTGCGGGTGACTTTGAAGTCATCCTGGAGGTATCCGGCGGCGTACCAACTGCGTGGCTCTACTATAGACGGAGCATTAAAAAGGGCGCTGTCTGCCAGTCCCAGTAAAAAGCTTGCGAAGGGGTGGCCGTAGTTGCTGAAGTTCGGGCTTTCCGGCAGCGATGTGGTGCGATTGGAGAACGTGAAGACATAGGGGTTGTTGGCGGAGTTGTTCTGGTACGGGCGGCGCACCTCATACCCGAGGCTGAGGGAGTGCTTGCCCTTAACCCAAGCGAAGTTGTTCACCAGACTGATGCCCAGCTTGCGATTCTCCGCTCCTGTATACCCGGTACCTAACTCAACCGGAGCCGCGAAGGGCCCGCTGAAGTTGTAGCCGGGGAAAACAGCGCCCTTGGGCACCCCCGGGATGTCGACGGTATTGTCTTTTCCTGCCGGGTATTGAGAATTGATCCACCCGTTCCAGCTCATTCCCGCAGTCATGACGAGGTTCGGCCGAATGGTTTGGGTGTAATTCAAAACCGATCCCAGCACCGACTCAGGCACGTCCCCGTATCCACCGAGGGGGCCTGAGAGATTGCTCCCGAACAGAGCGGTCTTGGCGTTGGTATCCCTCCACATGGTGAAGCTGATCTGTTGGCGGTCGCCTAAGTACTGATCCACCCTGAACGACCATGTAGTGTCGTCCACCGGAAGGCTCGTGACCCCGTTGCCGATGTTGTTGACCACGCCGGGGTAGGCGGGTTGCGGGATCAAAGGGATGATTCCTTTAGCTACGTTGCTGAACCGGGAGGACGGAATCTGGTTTCCCGGGAACGGCAGCCGGTTGGTCGGATCGTAGATCGGAATCTGGTTTCCGCTGGGGTCCACTAGGCCGGAGAAATCGCCTTGCCGCATGGCCATGGTCGGTACCGTGTTCAAACCCGTCAGAGGAGCGCCGCGGTACTTAAACCAGGCGACCGACGTATTGAAGAAGGTCTTGTACTTCTTGCCGTTGTAGAGTTTGGGTATGAACAGCGGTGCGCCGACGGTGAAGCCGTACTCGTTCTGGCGGTTGAGACTCACGACCGGAGAGAAGAAGGAACGTGCGTCGAAGACATCATTCCGAACGAACTCGAACAGGTTCCCGTGCAGGGCATTAGTGCCGGAGGCGAAGTTATAGGAGACGACGCCTTGCCCATGGCCGTACTGCGCCGAGAAGACCGTCGTCAGGACTTTGAACTCATTCACCGACTCATAGGGTGGATTCGTGTTTTCCTGCCATCCCTGGGTTTCCGGAAAAACATAAGGGACGCCGTTATAGAACACCTCGTTCGACATATCGGTACCGCCGTTAAAGCGGTGGACAAAACCGGTTCCGGTCGCGCCTGGAACCAAAAAGATGAAATCGTCGATTTGCCTGCGTAAGGCTTGGCCAGTAAGACCACCGACCTCGAGGGGCAGTTCCTTGACCGCAGTCTCGTTCAGGGTGGTGGCGAATTCCGCCTGCTCGTTGTTGAGCGCGACGACATCCGCGTGCACCTCGATAGTTTGTTGGGTGGTGCCGGGCTCCAGAGTGAAGTCGAGGCGCAGCTGTTGTGCTACCTCGAGCGTGACGCCCGACCGGTCAATGAGCTGGAAGCCCGGCGCCGAGACGACGATCCGCCATCGCCCGGTCGTCAGCGCGGATACAGCATAATACCCCTGCTCGTTTGACTCAGTGGTGCGCTTTGCACCGGTATCCTGATTTGTGATGGTTACTTTGGCATTGGGGACTAGGGCCTGCGAGGAATCCGTAATCAAGCCGCTGATCGAAGCGTTCTGCGCCATGCCAACGCCCACGGCGATAATGAACAACAAGGGAAGAAGCTTCTTCATTGTGCGTAACCCTCCGCCACGGTGGTGGCGTTTGTGTTGTCGAACAAGCTCGTGAAATCGTACTGAGACTCAAGAAATCTCGGCACGCAGTCGCGTTGAGGGATCTCTGACCCCTCTCCGGAGTCCGAGCGGGTCCAGAGTGGCAGGGTTAGCGCAATCAACCTGCATCGCGACGCCACATGCCACACACGATCCGCCCTTGTCACCGGCGCGCTCCGGCGTCAACGCTCAGTTCGAAAAAACGCGCAAAAGCCACGTCCACGCCGAAGCAGCATCTAGTTGCGTATTTGACGAGAACCGCTTCAGTTTAACGCTAAAACAGATTATAGGGTGACCGCCACACCTTGTCAAGGGAGGCAGCAGGAGTTTCCTCACTTTTTTGTCACTTCCTACGTTCGCCGCCCGTCGGCGCGTATCTCTCGTGCCTTTAGCGAGGTCCGCAACACGTCGAGATGAAGGTCCGCACACTGTTGACGCCGCGGAAACGGCGACGAAAGTCGAGTGTCCGCTGGCGACGATGGAGTAACGAATACGTCTACGACGTCGTGGGGCTGTATTGGGACTGGAGAATCCAGCCGCTGCTGGGCGCTCGGGAGGTGAAGTAAAAGTGGCCGTATGAAGGCAGGGCCGTAGTGCGCGCACAGTGAGGCTCCAAGCACGAAGGGCCTTCTCCATGGCACTCTTCGCCAAAAGCGCCGCTGAAAGGCCCGTATAGCGCGGTGCGACCCGTCTCGCACATCTGGAATGGACGCGTGACACTGCGGCACCCCAAGATGTAGGGGCTAAACCCAAATTCCCCCACTTCCAGGTTCGGACCAGCTTCATGGGAAGCAGAAGCGTCCCCTGCAGAAGTCCCGATGCAGCTGCCAGCGCTAGCCCTAGACTGAACTCCGTCTCCATACGGCGTTATGGAATATCCGTTATGGAATATCCATGGTGGATTCGGATTTTACGCGATAGGTACCGAAGATCTGGCCCGTCATGGAGTTCACTATCCAGCCGGTGTAGCCGGCCGTGCACAACGTTCTTACAATACCGGCCTGGAGCTTTTGAGGATCGTCTCTCCCCTTGGCGTACTGTTCCCAGGCCCTCTTCACCACCATGGAGTCGGACTCCGCCCCGTGGATAAACCTATCCCAGATTACCTGCTTGTTCACCCCGTAGGCACCGAAAAAACCGTTCGTATTTTGCCAGTCCAACATCTCTCGAAAATACTCGACCAGCGCCCGTGTCACTTCTTCCCTGGAGGCTGAGGCTGCTACCTGCTCCTGAACGCGCTCAGCCTTTCCGTGAATACGCAGCATGGTGACGAGGTCGCGAAACACCTGGTTCGAAGTTGGAAACAGAGAGGCCCCTATGGTCCCCAATCGTCCCATCTGCCCGTGCCCAAGCAAGTCCTGGATTCGCACCGCAACAGCCATGGCCGCTTCCGAGCCGGATTTCGTTAGTTGTGCCCACCCCTGCGCCAACAGGTCGGCTTGCTCCGGGTACACCAACCTCGCCAGGGTGCGCAGCACAGTTGCCTCGTCGGCGTTGCGCAGTTGACTGCTCCAGGCGGAGCGAATGAGATAGAAGATATTCGGCAGTTGGACGAGCAAGGTCTGAACATTAGCCATCACGCCCTTCAGTCCACTGTAATCAGTCTTGCCGATGGCGTGAAAAGTGATGTTCGTCAGCGGGAAGCTTGGCTCCCCTTCAATGATGCCGTAAGGAAACAGAATCCCTTGGTCCGAGTACTTCAGCTCTCTGATAATTTGTGTAAACTCAGGATAAAAAAGCAACTCCCAAGGCGGTTTGACTCTGTTATCGAAGTCGCGCAGTGTGCCTCGAAGATTCTCCTCCTCTGTTCCATTGCCCCAGCTTCCCGATATCCAGTAGAACAGTTTTGCCTCGCGCGGCCGATCATGGTAACGATCGAGCAGCTTGCGGTTACCTTCATACAGATCCACAAATTCGCTAGCGGGGCTTCCAGAGTACCCGCCCGGGTCCTCGTCAATATACCCGTATCCATCCGCGTTCGGCACCAGACGGTAGAGAGCTTCCCGGTTCGCCATCAAGGCCTCGAACTCCCGTGGGTCGCCTGGATTTTTCAAGGCGGGACCCGCCTTGTAAGTGTGTCCATCCCTTCCGGCTATATGAGCGTAGGCGTAATAGTCCCGGCTGTCCAGCGGCAGCCGCTTCACTGCTTCGGCATCGAATAAGACGTTCGGGCCTTCGACCATCCAGACCTCGAGCCCGCGCTTCCGGCGCGCGTAGTCGACGACCTCTCGCAAGTCGGCCAGGTAGTCTCGCTCGGCTACGTCCAGGGGTGGGGCCATCATGTCCATATGGGGCCACAGCAAGACCAGATTGACCCGCAGGTATGCGGCCACGTCCAAAGCGTGCTTCCAGTCCTCCACCGACCAGCTCCAAGCCGCATACGGGTTGTTGTAACGCCAGTGCTGATGAAGGTATAGTCCACGAACCTGGTAGTCAGGCTTCTCGTTCAGGTCCTGCGCCGCGGACATGGAAAGACCCGAGGGGGATTCAATCAGCAACTGGCGCAATTGCATGAGCGCGTAATTCGTTCCGACACTGTCGCTGCCGGCGGCCAGGACCACCGGCCGATTTGACGCGGTCGGTTGCAGGGTCTTCAAAACAAACCCTTGCGGGCCCGGTTCCTTGTCGGTGATCCGAGGCGCCCCGCTGATGTCTTGTGCCAGCCGGCCGGCCATCGCCCGGCCTACCACAACCAGGGTTCCCGGCTGACGCTTCGCGTCGTTAAGATCGTAGTACAAGTCGGGAGAGGCCCCGGTGCCCGCCTTGACTTGGCGCCGGAGTTCCTCGACGGTAAAGCGCACGTAGGAGGGTTCCCCGGCGTCGATCACAACCGCGCAGTTTCTGAGGGAGATGTCAGCGGCAGCGCCTGGCGCAGTGAGCAAGACTATCAGGGCCAGCGCCCGCAAATCAGGGCGATTCACAACAGCCTCCTTTCGTCACACCCTGGTTCTAGAACCTCTATCGTTGAATCCTGTCGTTTGCTGGCAGGAAGTTTCGAGGTGCGGTGTTTTGCGCCAGTGTTTACGCGTGCTCGGTTGGAGTCCGAAATTGGCTCCAACTTTTCGATGTTTGCCCTGTTTGGTTCCGGCTACGCCGGGTTGGGGACTATCCTTAGACTTCTCTACCCGCGCGCATCACGCGATCCACCAATCCTCCAGTGGCGTAGGCCCCAACCAGATCCTTGCCTTCGGCCGCCGCAGGGACCGACCACAGCATCAGGTTCTGATAGTAGTCATAGCCGCTGATCCGTTCGCCGGTGTCGGCGCGGATGATGCAAGGCTGGTTCCAGGTGTAGCCCTTTGCCATCAAGTTGTGCATGCACCGCCGCGCCAGCTCCAAACCGAACTCGCACTCTCCGGCGTACATGTACGTCATGGCGAGCATCAATAGCTCGCTGACGAAGTAGGTATACGGGCCGTAGCCGGCCTGCTGCCAGGGGGTTCCGTCTGGATTGGCGAAGAAGACCGCTCCGTGAGGCGAGAGCGGAACGTTCAACCGCTTGATCGTGGCCAGCGTGGTCTTCACGCGGCTCGGGCGAAAAATGCCCGGCAAGCCATGGAAGACACCCACCCACTCTCCATCAAGCTGAACACTGAACACTCGGTCGGACCGTTTGCCGGTGGCGGGTTCATAATAGCTCAGATAATATCCGCCAGCCCACATCTTGTTTTCCATCGATTCGCTGCCGGCCTGGAACCACTTCCGGCACTGCTCGGCAAACTCCTTATCGCCCACTTGCTCGGCCATCCGCTCCGCAATTTTCAGCTGCGCCAGGTGCAGGCCCCCCACGTGGGAGGTCATCCCGACCCACTCCTCGCCTTCCACCCACTCCGTGGCCTTCCCGCCCTCCGCCGGATCGACATTGCCCGTCGGCATACTGATCACCCCGTCCGGTCCGGGATTCAAATTCATGGTGTAGATGGTGTTCTTCTTGGCGGATGGGTAGAACTCCTGGAGAATCCGGTCGTCCCTGGTGCGCAGCCAGTAGCGGTCCAGCATAGCCAAGTACGAAATGCCGTTGCTCGTCGTCTGATAGCCCCGGTTGGGCATCGCCAGCTCGGTCCCTTCCGTCTCTGGCTGACCGGTGACACCCCCGAAAATCCACGGCGCGGCGCCGTCGGGGTACTGGTAGCCCTTGTAGGCCCGCAACGTGGACAGCGCCAGCTCCGGAAAGAAATGAACCAGCGGCATGTTTCCATAAAAGCTGCAAGGAATGCACTCCATCTGCGGACACTCGCGCGGCGACTCGTTCATCGCAAACAGCCCGTCTTCCTTCCGGCACCAGTCCCCGATTGGCGGCTTGGCGGCCGCCCACAGCCCCACTTCCGTGATCAGGTGCAGGTTGTTGACCAGCGTCTCCCGCAGCCAGATGGGGAGCTTGTCGTAGGTGTAGACGGCCTGCTGCCAGTTCAGAATGCGCCGCAGCAGCGACTCGTGCTGTCGCGCCAGCAACTGCGCCACGGCCAGCGAGTTCGCATAGCGGGTGGCGTACATGTGGGTGAAACTGTGCGATCCCTCGCCCTTCCACAACGGCGCGTACCAGGCCAGCACGAAACGGATGATCCTGGCCTCCCGCGGCTCGAGGTCGAACTTCGCCCTCAGAGTAGTGCCGAACTCGTTTTCGCCGGGTCGCTCCTCGCCGCCCAGCCAGCCGCCCCCGACCGGGCGCAACGCCGCTCCTGTGTTCACGTTGTCGCCGCCGACCAGCGCAAAGGTGTAGCCGACCCCGACCGGACTGCTCACCGAGACGCCATTCAATTCCCCTTGCACGCTCTCCCGGTGAGCCGGCACAACTCCATTGGCGGCCGGCAACAAGCCGTAACTCGTCTTCTCGCGCGGGCTGTCAACGGAGATCTGCGCTTCGCCCTGGCTTGGACCCGGGAAACTGAATTTCAGCACCCCCGTCTGGCGGGAGCCGGTGAGATTCCGCAGCCGCACCTCGAACACCGTGCCCGGCGTGTTCGAGATGGCCACATCTCCGGGAATGAACGGCGACCACGCGCGCAAGCCCACGCTCACCGGAGCCGTCGTCTCGTACTCCAGGTCCGCGACCGGGTAATGTCCCCAGTAGTGGATCTCACCGGCCTTCTCGACGCCCTCGATCTCGGCCGTGTGCTCCGTAGCCAGCACCCAGGTCTGCTTCCCCACCGTCAGCCCCAGGAACGGAACCTTCAGTGGCCCGCGCGGCGGCACGAAACTGCCGAAGATCGAGCAGTATCCGAACGTGCCGTCCGTATCCAGATCCAGGCAGCCAGTGTCGATGCTCCCCAGCGGCATGCCGCACTCGGCCGGCTTGCTCTTGCGGTGAATCATGCCGCAGACTGGCCGGCTGAAACCGGAGGCCGTGAACTCGCTCCAGGCCAGTTCCGGCAGGCTCTGCGCCGGGAAGAGCTCTTCGGCCGCGGCCGTTTGCGTTCTGTACCCGATCGACTGGGCGTCAGCCGGCACGCGATCCAACACCAGACTCGCCAGCCCAGACAGCGATGAAAACGTAAAACTACGGCGATCCATAGAAGCCTCCATCAACGCACGACCGCCGGCAGCCCGTCATTCGCCACCTCTCTTCGCGAGTACACGCACTGCGGACGGCACGGCCGACTGGTCTCACCATCGCGTTTCCCGCAGCCCTCTCGCCCGACGGCCTCGCATCGAGAGCCGCGGAACCCGCCCGAATGCGAACGTACTTGACCGTAGGCACATCCCTGACCTCCTGATGCAGGCCTGATGATTGCAAGGTAGCTGGAGGTACGGCTGACGAAGAAGTGTTGTTCACCGCCGCCTGTGTCCACCACCTTGACCTGCGCACCACTGGCATCACGATTACTTGTTGTGCCCACCAGTTCGAGGCCTGCCCAGTGATTCTGGTTTCCAATGAGTTTCTCCAGGAATAACGGCGCGCCGCCGAGCACCTGGACAAGGATGTCCGTCTCGCCGTCGTTGTCGAAGTCGCCAAACGCAGCTCCCCGAGCGATCCACGGCTGACGGAAGGTGGCTCCTATGCGCTCGCTGACCTCGACAAAGCGGCCCTGCTCGTTCTTGAGCATCAGTAAGCGTTGGGCGGAGGTAACTGTGCGAATAAGCTCTTCGACATGGCCCATCACGTGTCTGGTGGCCACGAACAGATCCTTCCAGCCGTCATTGTCGAAATCGATAAACCGGGTACCCCAGCCGCCGCGGCAAAAACTTGCGCGCTTGATGCCGCTGAGCTCCGAGACGTCGCGAAAGCTCCCGGTGCGGTTCTGGAAAAGGTCAAATGGTGTTACCATTCAACAGCGACAGCATCATTTTATAGCACTGCCCCGGCAGGTGTCAAGGGCGAATTGGGTCCTGCTGCAGAGCTCGTGGGGGATGCCGGCGTGTTATAATTCTGTCGCCTGTAACCGGGCGTCGAAGGTGACGGAGTGATCGACGTGTGGAGCAGAACGTCAACCGTTTCAGGTGCGTCGTGGCGGGCTCTCCGCTCTGTGCGCTGGCTCCTGCTGACTATCTCCTTATCCGCGTACCCCCAATTCACTTTTGTGCCATTCGGAGAGACTTCGCCGCAAGCGAAGACCCGAGACGAGCTGGATGCATTCGGGAAGATCTACGATGTGCCGGAGCCCGGCTCGATCATCCGGTCGGCCAAGACATTCATCGATCAGTACCCGCAATCACAGTTTTTCGAGTATGCCCACTTGCCGCTTCTGCACGCATACGAGCAGATCGGCGATTCCGAGAAAGCCAAGGAGACCGCCGAGACGGTCCTGCGCCTGAACCCGCACAGTGTGGACGCCTTGCTGTCATTAGCGGCTTACCGGCTGGAACACGACTCCAGCGGCGCGAGCGAAGGACTGCTGCCCGCCAGGCAATACGCCCAAAACGCGCTGGAGAGGGTCGAGCAATTCCGACTGCCGGTCACGGCTAATCGGACTTCGTGGATCCAGACGAAGAATACCTTGCTGGGGAAGGCGCACATGCTTCTGGCGCTCGCGGCCGTGCAGGAGAAGAAACTGGATGAAGCCAGCGACAATCTTGCGATGGCTGCCGAATTCGACCCGCAGGGAAACTACTTCTACCGTTTGTCCCTTGTGTACGAGGCGACGGGCCGGTACAAGGAGGCGCTCGCCTCCGCCGTTCGAGCCCAGGAGTTGGGTCCGGGGCAGGTAACGCGGCTCGCCGAACGCGCCATCGAGAGACTGCGCGCCCGGCCGCATGCGGAAAAGTGAATCAGCCCGTTGCTACGGCAGCACGGGGTCGAAGGTGCTGGTGGGAAACGGAGCGGGAGGAGGCTCTGGGCGCGGGCCGGATTGCAGAAACTCGAGCAATGCGGATTCCGAATCTAAAGAAAGGCGTCCAGGAATTCCTGGAGTGCCTAGCTGCGTGTGACGTCGCGCGGGACCAACGGGGCGTAGAGAAAGGCCCGGCCGAGTTTGCGCCGAGCGATCGGACACTTGCGCGCCAGCCGGTCGAAAACCGTCATCAGGGTGGTGTAAGCCAGCGGGCGTGTTCCGGCGACGTGGTCGCGGACAGCTTTGACGCTGCCTTCCTTGAGCGACCAGAGCGCCTTCAGGCACCCTCGGCGTGCTCCAGCACTCCGCCTCTCCGGTCAAGCGGACTTCGACTTCCGGTAACCTCCGGGGAACGGTGGTGGGCGAAAGAATGTTTATGGCCTTTGAGTGCGCGGCTCCTTCATCGAACGCACCACTCGTCACACCAGCGGCTGCCCCAAGTGCGCCCGCGGTGGAGGACATCCTCAAACAGTTCTGACCATCAGCTATCCCGGCAGCCGCACCCAGCAGTTCAGTATCCATAGCGAACAGGTTCCTCAAGTGCGCCAGTGGCTGAGCAACTACAAGAGGCTGAAAGAAACGATCGAGGCCATCTGCGAGTTGAATCACATCCTCCTGCGCCCCGATTCCTTCGTCCGGAAAACCCGGAGCGTGCCCCGTGATTGAGGCTCGCCATGCCCAACTCAGCGTCGGCGAAGGCCTCATTGCCGAGGAGGTCACCGACTTGTGGGATGACTGGATGCGGCCCGCCGACCAGGTGTGGCGGCGCCGGCCGGCCCGGGAGGGAGAGAAAAGGCCCAGCCTCCGATTATGGCGGGGGCGGTGCGCGGCTGCCAGGGTTTATCGTTAAACTTTTTCGTTGACCGGCCCTGCTCCCGGCTTATATAATCGCCTTAGATATCACTGCCAGGAGCGACGGAGAAGTGCACCATGAAAGCAGCCGTCATGCGCGGCGTCCGCGAGCCCCTCGCCCTCGAAGACGTTCCGATCTCGAGCCTTGGCCCCGACGACGTGCTGATCGAGACGCGCACCAGTGGCATCTGCGGCACCGACCTGCACATCCTGGACGGATACGGCTACGTCCCGCCGCTGCCGCACATTCTCGGCCATGAGCCCGCCGGGGTGGTGGCAGATGTGGGGCGTAACGTCAGCGGCTTCCGGCCCGGCGACCGGGTCGTGCCGCACCTGTTCATGACCTGCAACCGCTGCTATTACTGCCGCGTCGGCCGGCAGCAGCAGTGCCTCAACCTGAAAGGAATCATCGGGGTGCTATGTCCCGGCGCGTTCGCCGAGTACTTCAAGGCGCCGGCGGAAAACCTGTTCCACCTGCCCCCGGGCGTGCCGTTCGCCGCCGGCGGCTTGGTCGCAGACGCGGTGGTGACCTCGGTGCACGCGGTGAAGCGCGCGGGCGTGCAGGTCGGCGACTCGGCCGTCGTGGTCGGTGCCGGCGGCATCGGGCAGGTGCTGGTGCAGATCCTCAAGGCCGCCGGCATGAAGGTGGTGGCGACCGCACGCTCGCCGGAGAAGCTGCGGCTGGCTCGCGAGATGGGCGCCGACCTGGCCCTGAGCCCGGCCGACCCGCAAACGGCCGAGGCCGTGCGCGACTTCTCCGGCACGGGCGGCGTCCGTATCGTATTCGACTGCGTCGGCACCGCGCAATCCATGCGCGACAGCGCCGACTACCTCATGCGCGGCGGCCGGCTGGTGGTGATCGGAGAAGAGCCGGAGTTCCCGAAAATCGACACCACCGAGATCGCGCAGCGCGAGCTGGAGATCATCGGGTCGCGCAACGGCACCCGCCAGGACATGGTCGAGGCCATCCGGCTGCTCGAGACCGGGGTCGTCAAGCCGTTCATCGCGGCGCGCTTTCCGCTCGAGCGCGCGAACGAGGCGCTGGAGACGATGCGCAAGGGCTCACTGGGCCGCATCGTCGTGGAAGTGAAAAAGGATTGAATTGGCAAGGAGAGCACAATGGACAAACTGATCATCACAATCACCTGCGACTCGACGATGTCCTACCCGCGGAATCCATACAACCCGCGCGGGGTCGAGGCGCTGGCGGCCGAGTACATCCGGGCGGTGAACGCGGGTGCGGCCATCTGCCACCTGCACGGCCCCTACACGGTGGATGAGAAGATCCGCGCCGACGGCACCAAGCTTTCGGACCTGGACCTGGACGGCTGGCAGCGGCTGAAGGACTTGATCCTGGACGGCTGCCAACCGATCATCCAGTATGGCATCGCCAACGGCCGCTTCCCGCAGCGGGTGGAGCTGATGAATCAGAAGCCGGACATGATGTCGATCTGCTTCAACGCGCATGACGAATGCTTCCAGCCCGATCCGAACTACCCACCGGTGGAGCTCTACGGAATTCACGACCGCGAGGAACTGGAACAATACTGCCGCTACACCAAGCAGTACGGCGTAAAACCGGAGGTGGAGTCGTTCCACTACGGCGCGGTGTGGAACGCACGCCGCATGATCGACCTTGACATTCTGGACACGCCCGTGTGGACAACGTTCTTCCTGGGCTGGCCGGGGGGCTGCTGGACCCCGCCCACGGTGGAGGCGATGCAGTACATGCACCACCACAAGCCGGCCGATTTCAATTACAGCGTCAGCGTGATGGACCCGCCTACGCAGTGGCAGGTGCTGACGGAGTCCATTCTGCTCGGCGGGCACGTGCGCGTCGGGATGGAGGACAACCCGTACCTGGATACGAAGGGAAGGCTGGCGCAGAGCAACGCCGAGCTGGTTGATAAAATCGTGCGGATCGCGCGCGAGTTGGGCCGCGACATCGCTTCGGTGGGCGAGGCACGGAAGATCAGCGGGCTGGCGCGTCAGCCCGCCCAGGCGACGGTTTGAGCACCCTTCAACAAGGCACGCCGAGCAACTCGCAGGCCTCGCGCAGCCTGGGGACTCCGCAGCGCGCCGCCGCGACCGGAGTGGGGTTTCCGTACAAGTCGAGCGTGATCGTGCCGTCGTAGCCGATCTGATGGAATGCCTGGAGCAGGCCGGCGATGTCCATCCGGCCTTGGCCCGGAGCGAAGTGGAGTTCGGAGCTGACCTGATCGGAATCGGAAAAATGCATGTGCCGGATGCGGCGGCCGAGCTTGCCGACCGCCGCGATGTAATCATTTGGCCGACCGACGCCGTAGTGGCAAAAATCGTACGTGATGCCGAAGGACTCCGTATCGAGCGCATCGCACAGCCGGATGAGAAACTCGTCACTCATCCCCACGGTGAATGGGTGCGGCTCGACCAGGAAGCGGACGCCGCCCTTTGGCGCCGAGTACGCAATCGCCGCGCGCATCAGGTCAATAAGCCGCGGCAGGCAGCGCTCCAGGCATTCGCCGTTGCTGGCGCCCTTGGGCCGGACGCCTTCCCAGATCAGCACGTCGCGCACCCCGAGCGAGAGTGCGTAGTCCACGTCGATCTTCAGGCCCTCGAGCGTGGCCTGAAGTTCCGCCTCGGTTCCGAACGGGTTGTAGTAGGCCTCGCCGACCACGTTCAGGCCGCCCATCCGCAAGCCCATCTCTGCCGCAAGGTCCACAAAGCGGCCGCGCAGTTCCGGGGTGCGGCAGCGCTTGAGTTGCGGCTTCCACATTTCCACGCCGGTGAAGCCCACGTCGCGCATGACGCGCAGGACTTCTTCCAGCGGGTAGTCTTCGAAGGTGATCGAGTTCCCGAACATCGCTCCTCCTCACAAGCGGGATGCGCAGTGGAGAGCCGCTATCCTGTTAACCACAGCCGGCACGCCCGGACGCGGGACCTCGGTTCAGCGCTAAACCGACACCGTCAAGAATACACCGATTTGGGCGCATTGTTGAGGGCTGACATGCAAAAAAACACGGTCAAGGAAAAGCTCAAGGCGGGCCAGACGGTCTGCGGCACTTCGCTCGAGATCACGCTCGACCCGGAGATGGCGCTGCTGCTGAAGGTCGCCGGGCTGGACTTCTTCTTCGTCGACACCGAGCACTGCCCGGCCGACTACCACGAGATCCAGGCGATATGCCGCACCGCGCGCGGCGCCGGCATCATTCCGCTGGTGCGCATCACCGAGAACGAGCCGCACCTGATTACCCGCACGCTGGATGTGGGCGCGATGGGCATCATCGTGCCGCGCGTCCACTCGGCCGAGGAGGCGCGGGCGGCGGTCGATTCGATCAAGTACCTGCCGGAGGGCCGCCGCGGATTCGGCATGCGCAGCGTGATCCACGATTTCCGGTTCACCAATCCGGTGGACGAGATGGCGTCGGCCAACCGGGAAACGCTGACCGTCCTGCAGATCGAGAGCAAGGAGGGCCTGAGCTGCGTCGAACAGATCGCGGCGACGCCGCACGCCGACGCGTTGTTTATCGGCCCTTACGATCTCACGATCTCCATGTGCATCGCCGAGCAGTTCGACAGCCCCGTCTTCTGGAGCGCCGTGGAACGCGTCGTCGCCGCGTGCGAGGCGGTCGGCATCGCCGCCGGGATCCAATCTCCGCGCATGGAGCTGCTGCGCGAGGCCAAGCGCCGGGGCGTGCGTTTTCTGCTGTATTCCAGCGATGTGGCGGTGCTGCTCGAGGGCTTCCGCCGGGCGATGGCGGAGTTGAAAGACGCGCTGCCGAAGGCGGCCGCGCAGTAGGTTTTTGAAAAGGAGACTCGGGCCTATGTCCCTGACGCTCGGTTTTGCGCTGATCATCTTTGCCGCGGTCTGCGGCGGCGCTTTCGCGGTCCCGCTCAAACACCGGCGGAAGTTCGAGCTGGAAAACATCTACGTGCTGGCGTCGCTCGTAACGATGATCCTCATTCCGCTGATCGTGGCGGCGGCGTTTCTGCCCCGCTGGCCCGAGGCGATCGCCGCGTCCGGCCGGACCACGATCTGGGCCGGGCTGGCCTACGGCTTCGCCTGGGGCATCGGCGCGATGACGTTCGGCTACGGAGTGACGATGGCCGGTCTGTCGCTCGGCTACGCGCTGGTCATGGGCATCAACACCGCTGTCGGCTCGATTCTCCCGTTCCTGGTGAAATCGCCACAGGACCTGATGACGCCCGGTGGATTGGTGATCTTGCTCGGGATCGCCGGCTGCGTCGCGGGGGTGGCAGTGTGCGGGCGCGCCGGCGCGTTGCGCGAGCGGCCGTCCGGAACGCCGCCGGCAAAGCTCGCGCTGGTTCCGCCGCGCAAGGGGCGGTTCGTTTGGGTGCTGCTGGTCTGCCTGATCTCGGGCGTGCTGAGCGCCTGCGCCAACCTGGGTTTCGCGTTCACCTCGCGCGTTGCCGACGAGGCGCAGAAGCTGGGCGCCACCGCCGTCATCGCGACGCTGGGGAGCTGGATGCTCGTCTACTGGGGAGGATTCGCCGCCAACCTGCTGTGGTTCGGCGGCGCGCAGATCAAGAAGGGCACTTGGCGGCTGAACTTCCAACCTGGCGCCGCGCACGACTGGGGCATGGCCCTGATCATGGGCACGTTGTGGTTCCTGGCGATGATCCCTTACGGCATGGGGGCCTACTACCTCGGCCGGCTCGGCACCTCGGTCGGCTGGGCGATCAGCATCGCCGCGTCGCTGATCGTCGCCAACATGTTCGGGTTCATGACCGGCGAGTGGACGAACGCACCTAAACGTGCGGTCCGTCTGCTGTTCATCGGCCTCGGCGTGCTCATCGCCGCGATGGCGGTGTTGGGCCTCGGCAACTCGATGATCGCAGGTTGACATGGCCGGCGGGCAGTCACCCCGGGCGGCGCGGCCGCCCGTACAGCCGCGTCCGAGGCGCTTGCCCTGGCCCAAGCGCTTCGACATCGCGCTGTTGTCCTTCCTGGCGCACAGATCTAGCACGCTATCCGCGAATACTCCTGGAGCGGGAACCAGCGGATGATGCTGGGGGCGGCGTGGATTCCGGTGTGGCTCGCCACGGCGACCGACCGGCCCGAGCAGTGCCGCGCCCGCGCTGCTCGGTACGAACGTGTTCGGTTTCCTGATCGACCGCCTCAGCCTGCGGCACGACCGCATGCGCGTCCGCCGGTGGTTTCTGCTGCCGCACGCGCTCGCGGCGGCCACGCTGGTGCTCGAGCCCGCCGTCTCGCGCTCATCGCGGCATCCCGGCCCGAATTGCCGGAGCGGGCGCGCGCCCCGGTCGGCAACGCCCACGCGATCGTGTTGTTGCTTTGCGCCGCAGTGGCGCTGCTGACGGGCGCAATCCCGGTGTCGCGAGCAATTCGCTGGAGATCGCGCCGCGGTACACGGGAACAATCGTGGCGATCCAGAGCAGCGTGGCGAACGTTGCCGGCATCCTGGCGCCGGTGGTGGTCGGTTACGTGGTGAAGGGAGCGGGCTGGGCGGCGGCTTTCTGGCTCACGGCCGCGATCAGCGCCCCCGGCATTCTCGCGTTTCTGGCGCAGGGCGGAACGGATTATCGATTAGGCGATCTTCCGCTCGGCGTCTCCCTCCCACCGACTCGCGCAACAGCAGATGCACCGGCAGATTCAGATCCTGCGGGAACACGTGCTTGCCCTCGATGGCGCCGAGCAGCAGCTCGAACGCCTGCTTTCCGACATCGTACATGGGAGTGGCGACGGTGGACAGGCTGGGTGTGGTGAACTCGGATACGGCGGTTCCGTCGAAACCGACGACCGAGACCTCGCCCGGCACTGCCACTCGTTGCTCGTGCAGGAAACGGAGCACCCCGACGGCCACGGTATCGCTGAACGCCACGATGGCCGTCGGTTTCTTCCGCACGGCCGCCCACAACCGCGTACACGCGTCGTAGCCGCCGACGTAGTTCAGTTCGCTGGTCTCGAACAGTTCGGGGTCGCTGTCGAAACTGTGCTTGCGCGCGAAGTGGCGGAAATCGGCCAGCCGCTGGTGGATGGGAAGCACGGCCGGATGGCCGGAGATATAAGCCACGCGGCGATGGCCGTACTGCGCGAGCGCTTCTACGACCATCCTTACACCCGAGTGGTAGTCGGCCGTCACCTGGTGGAATATCGCCGGGCTGAGATGCCGGTTCACCAGCACGAAGGCGAAGCCGCTCTCGCGCAGTGCCTGCCAGAAACCCGGCAGGCGCGGGCGCCCGCTGGCGAACGGCGGCGCCGCAATGATACCGCTGATGCGCAGTCCCATCATTTCGTTTACCCGGCGGGCGTAGCCCTCCAGGTCGTAGGAGCCGTTGCTGAGCAGGACGTGGTAGTTGACGGCGTGAGCGGCGTCCTCGATGCCCTTTAGCACCTTGGCGTAGTACTGGTCGCTGCTGTTGGGAACGATCACGCCGATGAGGTTCGACTTACCCTTGACGAGCGCGCGGGCCACCTGGTCGGGTTCGTACTTGAGCTCTTCGGTGAGCTTGCGGACTTTCTCCTTGGTTGCCTCGGAAATACGAGGATGGTTCCGCAGGGCGAGCGAGACGGTGGTCGCGGACATACCCAGGCTGCGCCCGATGTCCTGCAGCGTGATCTTGCGCTTCAAGTCGATCTCCTGTTCGTTGTTTCTCCCAAATTGTACTCCCGGGTCGGGATGTCTCAATGAAAAAGCCGCGACAAATCGGCGAGCCGGAGCCAATCTCGCCGGCCCGCCCGCATTCGGCATTGTCAAGGGCGCGGCGGCGAGGCTATAATCTATTTTATCGTTAAACCCAACCCTTTTCGGGCAGCGGGTGGCTTGGGCGCGACAAGCGACGCCGCGAGGTCCTGCAGATGGCGGTTTTTCTCGAACCCGATTCCCTCCTTGAGTTCACGCGGGAAGTGTTTCAGTCCTGCGGCGCGCCGGAAGCCGAGGCCGCCATAGTCGCCGATCACCTGGTGACGGCGAACCTGCTGGGCTACGACACGCACGGCGTGATCCGCATCCCCCAATATGTCGCGGACATCGGCTCCGGTACGATCCGGCCCGGAGCGCCGATGACCGTCGAGCGGGAGACCGCCACCACCGCGGTGCTGGATTGCGGCTGGAATTTCGGCCAGGTCGGCGGGTTGCGCGCGATCGAGATTGCCATGGCCAAAGCCCGCCAGTTCCACACGTCGACTGTGCTGGCGCGGCGCTCGAATCACGCCGGCCGGCTGGGCACCTTCACGCAACGCGCCGCCGAGGAAGGCTTTCTGGCGCTGGCGGCCTGCAACTCCCCGATTCATGGCCATTTCGTCCTGCCCTGGGGCGGGCGCGAGGGACGGCTGGCCACCAACCCGATTTCTTTTGCGGTCCCGATGGACTCGTATCCGCCGCTGCTGGCCGACTTTTCGACCGCCGAGACTTCCGAGGGCTCGATCCGGCTGCACCGCAACCTCGGCAAAGACCTTCCGCCAGGAACCATCGTCGATGCGGACGGCCAGCCGTCCACGGATCCATCGAAGTTCTACGGGCCGCCGCGTGGGGTGATTCTGCCCTTCGGCGGCGGAAAAGGCTACCGGGGGTACGCGCTGGGCCTTCTGGTGGAGATTCTCGGTGGCATTCTCGCCGGCTCCAGCATTACGGTGGAACAACCAGGCAACGGCCTGGGTTTCATCGTGGTGGACATTTCCTCCTTCCTGGAGCGCGAGCAGTTCTCCGCGCTCATGCTGGAATTGCGGGATTACGTCAAGTCGAGCCTTCCGGCGCCCGGGTGTAGCGAGGTAATGCTCCCGGGCGAGCCGGACTTTTGCCGGCGCCAGGAGCGCCTGCGAACGTGGGTGCCAGTGGACGAGACCACCTGGGACCAGATCCGGGCCGCCGCGGGTGCCGTGGGCGTGGAGTGGCGCGGGGCGTGCCGCGCGGTCGAGCAGACCTAGGCGCCTCATGCAAGCTCTGCCTCCGCCTTTTGTCAACGCCTTTCCATGCCACCGGTGCACTCCTGTTACAATGAGGCCTTTCGGTGTCTTGGTAGCGGGTATGCCGATCGCGTACCAGAGATTTCTGGACGCGACGCGATGGGTTTGTCGCGCAACTCTGCCGGCAATCGCGTTAGCCGCCCTGTTCCTCCCTGGAAGCCTATTCGGCCAGCAGGATCTCGAACCCGACTCCAGGGTGCAGGAATTGTACGCTCAGGCCCAGGCGGCCAAGAGCCGGGGCGATTTGACGGCTGCCATCGACAAGTACCGCGCGATCATGGCCTTGGCGCCCGATCTCGCCCCGGCATACAACAACCTCGGGATGCTGTACCTGGAAGTCCATGAGTACGGCAAGGCCGCCGAGACGTTCGAAGCCGGGCTGAAACACGATTCGTCGATGTCGCCCTCGTTAGTCTTGCTCGGTATTTCGTATTTCCAGTTGCGGGACTATGCTCATGCAAGGCCCGTGCTCGAAAAGGCCGTGCGAGCCCTGCCGCGGGACGAGAAGGCCCGCCTGTACCTGGCGCTCTGCCTTTCCAAGATGGGCCAGCTTGAAGAGGGCGCAACGGTCTTGCAGCAACTCGTCCGGCAATCGCCGGGCAACCTGGATGCGCTCTACAGTCTGGGCCATCTCTACATGACGCTCGCCCAGGAGACCCTTCATAAACTGGAGACCGTAGACCCGGATTCCTATCTGACCCATCTGATTGCCGGGGAGACGGACGAAAAGATGGAACGCTATGACGATGCCGTGATCCAGTATAAGAAAGCCATCGAGCGGCAGCCGCCCGGGTACGTGGGCTTGAATTATAAGCTCGGAAATGCGTATTGGCTGGCCGGAAGGTGGGAGGAGGCCATCACCGCTTTCAAACAGGAACTGGCCGTCGATCCTCGAAACTGCATGGCGCTCTGGAAGGTGGGGAATGTCATGATGAGAAACAGCAAGGACCCCGCTGAGACACTCTCCTACTTGAGCCGCTCGCTGGAAGTCTGCCCGGACCTGGTACAAGCGGTGGTCGATAAGGCCCGGCTCGTCGCCGAGTCGGGAGACCGTGAGGCTGCCGTTTTGCTCTACAAACGAGCTATCGAACTGGATCCCAACGAGCGGACCATTCACTATCAACTGGCTATGCTTTACCGGGTTCTGCAGCGCGTTCCCGAGTCCGAGGCTGAACTGGCCCTGGTCCAGAAGCTGAGCAAGCAAGAAAAATAAAGGGTCGGTATGTCCTGGCGTCACGCTGTTGCCGGCTGCGTTCATCGTAAAGTGCGCTATATTCTCCCCTCGGCGGCGCTGTACCAAAGAAGAGGGGCGAAGGCCAATCTGCTCCAGAGAAAGGTGGTCGCTCTGGGGTTGGGCTTCTACGGTGGCAATCGGCCCCCTGGTTGGCTCGGTGTACTGGCGTGCCGGACCTCGCGTGCCCCCCGGTTTGCTCAAGCGGCGCTGCTGGCTGGACTCTGTGCTGGGCTGCCGGAGTGGCTCGGCGCGCAACAAACTCCCGAACTGGCGGATCAGGAAGTCCCGGAAACCACGGCGCGCATAGAGTCGTACCAGCGAGCAATCGCAGCGGAACCTTCCCGTCCCGAGTTGCACTTCCAACTCGGACTCGAGCTTTGGAGCCTGGGCGACGCCTCTAGAGCCCGGACTGCACTGAACGAGGAGTTGCGGCTGAACCCGGCAAACTACCGCTGCCAGGTCGTTTTGGGAATGATCCGAGTGCAGCAACGGGATTACCGTGGCGCGATTCAGGATCTTGAATCTGCGTTAACCGCTGACGCGAGTCTGAAGCAAGCATATTATCCGCTCGGTCAGGCCTGGTTTCATCTGGAGGACTTTCAGAAGGCGCGCGAGTACCTGGAAAAGGCCGTTCAGGTGGAATCCCCGGCACCGGCACTCTACGCGATGCTGTTCCGGGTCTATTCCAACCTCGGACAACAGCAGGACGCAGTCCGCATGTCGAAGCTGCACGTTTCAGCTCGCTGCCTCGGCCAGGCGCGGGCCGCTGCCCACCTCGGGTTGTGGACGGAGGCCGACCGGCTGGTCTCGGACTTTCTGAATGCGTTCCCCAGCGCCGCTGATGGCCTTTATCTCAAGGCCGTGATTGCGTTCGATGGATTTCGGAGATTGAACCAGGCCATCACGCTGCTCGAGCAGGTGCTGGCGATCGGCCAGAACAATCTCAAGGCACGGCGTCTGCTCGCCGTGTTGCAGTGGGCCGGCGGAAACAGAGAGGCTTTCGAGAAAGACATGAAGCTCGTGCTCGCGGCTGATCCACTCGACGGCCAGGCGCATTACTATATGGGCCGGTACGATTTCGAGAAAGGAATCTTGGCGTCGGCGCGCGAACACCTCGAAACCGCCCAGCGGCTGAGGGCATCGGACTACCGTGTCGCCACGGATCTGGCGCGCGTGTATCAGGCATTGGGGCTCGTTCGCGAAGCCGAACAGCAGCACCGCGCAGCCCTGGCGCTGATTCGCAAATGGCCCTCCCGGGACCCTGTGGTATACGCCAACTATGCTGAGTTTCTCCTGAGTCAAGGTCGCCCTGAGCCCGCCATGGCGCTGCTCGAAGAGATTCTGCGCGTCCCCGACCCACAGCCCAGGGCACTTTACCTGGCGGGGATCGCCTATGCGTCCACAGGCAAGCTCACCCAGGCGGAGGAGTACCTGAAGCGCACCGCGGCCGCCACTCCCGGTGATCCGCGGGTCCATCTGGCGTTGGCCAAGGTCTACGACCGCGCGGGAAGGAAGGCTGACGCTGCCGCGGAGAGGCTTCTCGCCGCTAAGGCCGAACCCGCCCCGTCGGGCTCGGACGTGAAACCGTGAAATCCTCGCCGCATTGCCGATGGGCCGTGGGGCTCGCGCTGGTTCTGGCGTGCAGTCGTGCCACCGCGGCCCAGGGCACTCTTCGAGTTGAACCGGGTCCATCGTGCACGTCTTCCTCGGAAGCACGGAAATGGGCGGCGGAGTTTTCCTCTCTCTCGAAAGCGTCCCGCTGGGACGCTCTCGGTCAAAGGGCGTCGGATCTGGAGGGGCGCTGCCCGGACCTGGCGCCTGCTCATCACTGGATGGGTGTGGCCCTGTTGCGTCAGGGCCGCACCTTCGCGTCCATTCGCGAACTGCGGCGCGCACTCGAGCTCGCCGACACGCCGGGAACTCACCTGGTCCTCGCGGAAACCTACATGTTTCTGAGTCAGCGTCAGTTCTTTCAGGAGGAAATCGCCGCCACCCTGGCGCGCGCACCCGAACAGCCCGGCGCCCACTACCTCTCCGGGCTGTACCACTACCTGATGGAGAACAATTGGGGAAAGGCGGTGGAAGATTTCCGGCAGGAACTCGTCCACAATCCGGGCCATTTCCAGGCCGTGTGTTACTTGGGTCTGTGTCTTAAGGCTCTGGGCGAGACGGATAGAGCCGAACGCACTTTTCTGGATGCGGTCAAAGTTGTGGAGCGCGACAAGCTCCAATCCGATCTGCCTTTTCAGTTGCTGGCGTCGCTGTACTTGGAGGGCAGCCACGCGGCCGATGCCTTGCCGTTTGCCCGGCGAGCCGTGGAGCTGGCGCCCAAGTCGCCCAGGGACTTGCTCCTGCTGGGAAAGGCTGCGTGGGGCACGGGCGACCAGGCTACAGCCGTCAGCGCCCTCGAAGCCGCCGCGGAATTCGATCCGACACTCGCGGACGCCCATTATCTGCTTTCGCGAATCTACGTGGTCCGAGGCGAAGTCGCCAAGGCGCATCAGCAGGTGAATCTGTTCAAGCGATGCAAGGAGTTGTACAACGACAAATGAAGTCGGTTTGGAACCGGCGCGTCTTCCGGCGCGGCAACCTGCTAAGGCGAGACTTCCGGATTCGCTTGTGATGGATCGCAGGTCATTTTTGTTATCGCTCGCCTGCACGCCCGTGCTCCTCTCGTTGTTACCACGTGCGCGAGCCGGGTGTCCGTCGTGTCTGCCGGTGTTCAAGGACGTCACCGCCCGGTCCGGCATCAATTTCCGATGCAACGGCAGCCCCACCACGCAGAAGTATCTAATCGAGACCATGCCCGGAGGAGTCGCCATGTTCGACTATGATGGCGACGGGCGCCAGGACCTGTATTTTGTGAACAGCGCAAGGCTCGACGAGCCGATGCCGCCAGGCAAGGCGCCGGACAAGTCCGACCCGCGGTTCTGGAACCGCCTTTACCACAACAACGGCGACGGCACGTTCACCGATGTCACCGAGAAGGCCGGCGTGCGGGGCCACTCTTGCGGAATGGGCGTCGCGGTCGGCGACTACAACAACGACGGGCGCCCGGACCTGTACGTCACCAACTTCGGCCGCAACATCCTCTACCGCAACAACGGCGATGGCACATTCACCGACGTCACCGAGAAGGCCGGCGTGGCGGGAGCCGGCTGGTCTTCGAGCGCCTGCTTCGTCGATTACGACCGCGACGGATGGGTGGACCTGATCGTCAGCCGCTATCTTGAGTGGGACCTCCAGACGAACCCGTGGTGCGGCCCTCGCGAGCCCGGCTATCGCGGCTACTGCCACCCGGCCACGTTCAAGACCATCACGCACCTCGTGTACCACAACAATCACGACGGCACATTCACGGACGTCTCCAACGAATGCGGAATCGGTAAGGCGCCCGGTTACGGCCTCGGCATCGCGTTCAACGACTATGACCGCGACGGGTGGCCGGACATCCTGGTCGCCAACGACAACATTCCGGAGCAACTCTTCCACAACCTCGGCAATGGCAAGTTTGAAGAGATCGCCCTCGAGCGCGGGCTCGCCTACGACGAAGACGCCCATGCCTTCTCAGGAATGGGCGTCGACTTCGCCGATTACGACAACGACGGCTGGCCCGACGTGTTCATCGGTGCGCTGAGCAACGAGAAGTACGCCCTGTTCCGCAATCTCCAGGGTATGTTCCAATACGTTACCGGTCGTACCGGCGTCGGTGAGATCACCATGACACACTCTGGCTGGGGTCTGAAGTTCATCGATTACGACAACGACGGCTGGAAGGACCTATTTGTCGCCCAGGGCCACGTAATGGATAACATCCAGCTCTCCAGTCCGTCGCTGCGCTACATGGAGCCCATGTTGATGATGCGCAACAATCGAGGCGACCTCGTGGATGTTTCCAAGGCCAGCGGCGAGCCGTTTCGAGTTCCGCGCGCGTCGCGCGGCGCGGCGTTCGGCGATCTGGACAACGACGGCTTCATCGACATCGTGGTCAGTTGCCTGAACGGCCCGGCGCTCATCCTGCACAACGAGGGTGGAAACGGCAACCACTGGCTGAGCGTGAATACGATCGGGACGCTAAGCAACCGCGACGGCATCGGCGCGAAGATCCGGATCGTGTCCGGGGCGGGGCTCGAGCAACACGGATACGTGACGACGGCGGGCAGCTATCAATCGGCGAGCGATAAGCGTGTGCACTTCGGGCTAGGGCAGGACACCACCACACAACTGCTTGAAGTTACGTGGCCGAGCGGCAAGGTGCAGACCCTCACCCGGCTGGCCGCGGACCGGATCCTCACCGTGAAGGAACCCGACAAATGAAACGGAGGCACATCGCGTCCGAGTCCGCCGACAACCGGCCAGGGCGGCTCGCACTGTCGGACGTTTGGCTCGCGCTGAACGAAAACCGCGGGGGCCGGTGCGTCGCGTGACGACCATCGATCGGAAGGAACTTCCGGTAAAACGCGAAGGGAAATGGGCCCGGATCACCCTGCCTCGTCTCGCAGTGCACGACATGCTGGGCGTCTTCCCGTGATGCAGGCTGGGCTTTCCCAGTGGTACGCTTCTACCGTCAGGAGCAACCCAATGAAAAAGATCATCAACGATCCATACCAGGTAGTCGAAGAGACGTTGTCGGGCATTCTGAAGGCTTATCCTCACCACCTGAAGAGAGCTGACGGCAGTCCGCGCGTTCTGGTACGCGCGGACGCGCCGGTTCGAGGAAAAGTCGGAATCGCCACAGGCGGAGGCTCGGGACACCTGCCCGTGTTTCTGGGCTATGTCGGTCCAGGGCTGGCCGATGCCGTTGCCGTCGGAAACGTCTTCTCTTCGCCTTCGACCGAAGACATGCTGACGGCGACCCGAGCGATCGACGGCGGAGCCGGCGTCCTGCACCTGTTCGGCAATTACACGGGCGACGTGATGGCGTTCGGGATGGCTGCCGAGGTGGCCCAGGCGGAAGGCATCCCGGTGGAGACGGTTCTGGCGGCGGATGACGTTGTCTCGGCGCCGCGCGAAGAAGCGCACCGCCGGCGCGGGATCGCCGGTATCTTTTTCGCCTACAAGATTGCCGGAGCCACGGCGCAGACCGGTGCGAGCCTGGCCCAGGTGACGGCGGCCGCCAGGAAAGTCGTCGAAAACACCCGCAGCATGGGAGTCGCGCTATCTCCCTGCACGATTCCGGCGGTCGGCCGTCCCAACTTCTGCATCGGCGAAGATGAAATGGAGCTGGGTATGGGGATCCACGGAGAGCCCGGATTGCAGCGCGGCAAGCTGAAGCCCGCGGCCGAAATTGCCGACATCATGGTCCAGCGCATTCTGCCGGACCTCCCATTCCGCTCCGGAGACCGCGTGGCCGTATTGGTGAACGGCCTGGGCGCAACGCCTATGGAGGAATTGTTCATCCTGTTTGACACCGCCCACGACCTGTTGAGGAGCGAGGGCCTTGAGATCCACAGGACGTTCATCGGAGAATACGCTACCTCGATGGAGATGGCGGGTTGCTCGATCACCGTTCTTCGCCTCGACGAGGAACTGCAGCAACTACTCGACGCCCCCGCCCATTCTCCGTTCCTACTTCAATGGAGGTGACCGTGTCGGCTGCCGAGCTGAGCTCGGAGGACCTTCGCGTTGCGCTCGAGCAGGCGTCGCTCGACATGATCCGGCAGAAGGACATCCTGCGCGATCTGGACGCCACCATCGGGGACGGCGACTTGGGCGTCACGGTCGAGTTAGGTTGCCGCGCGGTCGCCGACGGTCTATCCGCGCTCGCAGACGCCAATATCTCCATGCTGCTCACCAGGAGCGGCATGAACTTCAATCGGGCGGCGTCCTCCACCTTCGGCGTGCTCGTCACGACGGCGTTTCTGGAAGCCGGCAAGCAGGTGGCGGGACGGAAGACGATCGGGCTGGCCGAGCTGGCGAAAATGGTTCGGGCGATCGCCGACGGCATCCAGCGGCGAGGAAAAGCCCAGGTCGGCGACAAGACCGTGCTCGATGCGATCGTGCCGGCTGCGCTGGCCCTCGAGCAGGCCAGCGAATCCGGCCTGCCTCTGGAGCAGGCCCTGGGCGCGGCCGTCGAAGCCGCCCAGGCGGGAATGAGGTCGACCATTCCGCTGAAATCGAAGTACGGGCGGGCGGCGTGGTTCGGCGAGAAGAGCGTGGGCATTCAGGACCCCGGCGCCACCGCCGTCTACCTGTTTGCGGCGCCTCTCGTGCGGCACCTCCGCGGGCGACTGAGCACGAGGTGATCGCGGGAGGCACCTATGCGCCCTCAGGTTGTGATTACCGACCTCATCCATGACTCACTCGAACCGGAAAGAGCCGTGCTGCGCGGCCTCGCCGAACTGGAGGCGCTCAACGCACACACGGAGGAGGAGTTGATCGGCCGCATCGAGGAGGCCGATGTCGTGCTGCTGTATCACACCATCGTCATGTCGCGCCGGAGCATCGAACAGCTGGCGCGCTGCCGGCTTATCGTGCGGTGCGGCGTGGGATTCGACAACGTGGACCACGCCTTTGCCCGCCAGCGTGGCATTCCCGTCGCGAATGTACCCGACTACGGTACGGAAGAAGTCGCTGATTCGGCGATCGCGCTGATGTTGGCGCTGACGCGGGGGGTTGGCGTCCTGAACTCCAGCATGCGTACTGGCCGGGAGCCCTGGACCTATACCAAGGCGGCGCCCCTACAGCGGCTCCGCGGGCGCGTGTTCGGCATCGTCGGCCTCGGGCGCATTGGCACTGCGGCAGCGCTGCGTGCCAAAGCGTTCGGCATGGACGTCGCATACTTCGACCCGTACAAGCCCGACGGCTACGACAAGGCGGTCGGCGTCCGGCGCGTCGACGACTTCACGCAGTTGCTCGAGCAAAGCCATGTACTGAGCCTGCACTGTCCGCTGGCCGATGACACGAAGCACATGATCAACGCGCAGACGCTCCAGCGCATGCCGGCCGGTTCGTACCTGATTAATACCGCGCGCGGGCCAGTGGTGGACACCAGCCACATCCCGTGTGCGATCGAGTCCGGCAAGCTGGCGGGCGCGGGCTTCGATGTGCTGGAACAGGAGCCACCGCCGACTAATGACCCGCTGATCGCGGCGTGGCGTGATCCACGCCACCCCGCGCATGATCGCGTGCTCATCACGCCCCATGCAGCTTTCTACTCGGAACAAGGCTTGCTCGACCTGCGGATTAAGGGCGCCGAGGCGTGCCGTCGGGTATTGCAAGGCGAGCCGCTGCGTAATGTGGTGAATTAAGATTAAGGAACCGAGTTGAGCGGAACGAGCCTGGTTATCCTGCTGATGTCCGCGATATTTCGCAGCCGGCCCAACTGCTATCAGCGAACATGCCCTCGTCATCATCGGGCACCACAGTCCATGCCCCTCGGCGATTCTTCACCGCCGGCACCCGCTGCGGAACTTCGATCTGCGGAGTGCTGGCGGGTCCTGGTGCGGTCGCGTGCTATCGAAATCCGATTATCAGAGTACAATGTCGGCAGGAGGAAGCCCGTGCAGGCGAAGCTGAATGGCAGAGAATTCGTCGCAGTTACCGCAGGCGGCTTGGTAGCGGCACCGAAGTTGGATCGCCATGATATCGATTATGTTCGAGATTGGAGACGATTGTGAGTTCAGATCGTGTGAATCGAAGGCAGTTATTGCAGTGGGGAGGGGCGCTCGCGGCCGTCGCCAATGCATCGAGCGAGTTGAAAGCCGGAGCGTCAGGTTCCCGGAATAGCGCTCCCGTTGTTCCCGGAGAAACCCACCTCCCAAAACTCGCTATGCTTACCAAGTACTTCCCCCAACGGCTGGCCTTTGCGGCCAAAGCCGGGTACGAGGCAGTCGAGATTTCGCGAACCGAGTCCTTCACTCTGGAGAAGCTCACGGACACCGACATCGATCGAGTCAAGGCAACGGCGAAAGAAGCCGGTATCGCGATTCTCAGTCTTTCCTGCCCCGGGATGAACCACATCGACAAGGACCCGAACAACCGGCGGAACGAGAATGCTGTGTTTCTCCGTTGTCTCGAACTCGGACATCGGCTGGGCTGCAGTTTCATTTCTACCCTGAGCGGAGGCATACCCGGTGCTAAGGTGGAGGACCAGGTCAAGGCATTCAGCGATGTCGTCAACCAACGTTACTTGCCGGTCTGCGAGAAGCTGAACCTTCGAATGGGATGGGAGAACTACCCGGACCCGGAGAATTTTGCTACGGTGCCCGGCATATGGGAGGAGGTGCTGGAACGGATTCCCAACCGCCGTGTGGGTCTGGAGTTCGATCCCTCTCACTTGGTGAGGCAGTTCATCGACCCAGTGAGGGCGGCTTGGGATTTCCGCGACCGGATCCTCGGTTTCCACGCCAAGGACACGGAGATCGTTCAGCCGGTTCTCCAGAAAGTTGGCATCCACGGCGAGGGCTGGTGGCGTTACCGGATTCCCGGTCAGGGTCTCGTCGACTGGCCGAAACTGATCAATGTGCTTCTTGGAGCGAAGTATGAGGGCGGAGTCGCAGTGGAGCACGAAGACGACTTCTTCGATGAACCGAACGGCGACGAAGGTCCGGAAATGGCTGCGTCGCGCAGGAGAGGCTTTGTGCTCGCGAAGAACTTCCTCAGTCAGTATCTTCCGGGTGCCACCCTTTGACCCGTTAGAGTCTGATCCAACTCGGTCGTTCGCCGTGGCCGTGCCCGCCGCTCCTAAACCGGCGTAGCCGGAACCAAACAGGTCTGAGTGTGATGCCGAAATGGGCATCGAGCTACTGACGAAGCGACACGCCAACCAGATCGAGGGTGTACTGGGCTGCTGGGACCGAATGCTGGTGTTCGGGACATTGCCGAAGATCTGCTATCAGCCTGTGGATAGACTCGCGTTTTGACGGGGCACCCAACGACATCGATGTCGCTTGCGAACGGGTCGAGTCAGTGGGCAACGCAGTCCGATCACCAGGACGGCCGTCTCTACGGCTTGTGTGAGCCTTAGAAACGCAAAACAGAGTGCGGCGAACACGTCCGCCGCCTGCCTGGCCGAGCCCTTCTTTGCTGCCTTCGCGGCCATCGATTGGGGCGACGAAAAACATGTCTGATCGCTGCAGCCGGCTGACTCGGAACAGCGCATGCGTGGTGAAATCGAACATCGCCCCGAAGCGATTGAGACTTGGGTGGCGATGTTGTGTTCCCGCTTCGGCGCGCAACTGATCGCCATTGCGGTAGAGCAGAAACGCGGGGCGCTGGTGTTCATGCTGAACAAGTATGGGCAACTGCACCTGTATCCGATCCATCCGCGCGCCGCGGCTCAGTTCCGTGCCGCTTTGTTCCCCTCGGGCGTCAAGGACGACCCAGTGGATGCCGACCTGCTGTTGGAACTGCTGGTGCACCATCGCCGCCATTTGCGTCGGCTCAGCCCGGATACCGAGCAAACCCGCCTGGTGCAGCAACTGGTGGAAGCCCGTCGCCGGATGGTGAACGAGCAGACGCGGCAATGGAATCGCCTCACCGCGAAGCTGAAGATTTACTTTCCACAGGTGCTGGAGTGGTTCGACGAAGTCGATTCCCCCCTGGTGGGCGCCTTCTTACAGCGGTGGCCCACCTTGGAGGCCATCCAGAAGGCCCGCGTGCCGACCCTGCGCTCGGTTTTCGCCCGCCACAACTACCGCCGCCAGGAGCTGATCGACCAGCGCCTCGAGCAGATTCGCCGAGCCGTCCCGGCAATCCGCGACGCAGCCGTGATCCAGTCGGCGGTCGCTATGACAGACGTTCTGGTTCAGCTGATCGCCACCCTGGTAGCTGGACAGCACTTCGATGCCGTCGAGGGCGGCGATGATGCGGCCCTGGACATGGCTCTCGCCGAACGCCTTGTTGCGCTTGAGCCGTCGATTGGCAGCGACCAGCATTCGCTGCAAGGAGTCGAGGTCGAAGCCGCAGAGGCTGTAGCGCGACACGTCATCCCGAAAGGCGCGCTCGACGCCGATGCGGTGCTGAAAGTGCGGCTCGGCCAGATCGGCCTCCAGTTGCTGAAAACTGGGGAGCCGGAAGAGGAAGGAGTGGAAAACGGCGAGGAACACGCTCTGGGGGGGATCTCAGGATCCGTCGGGCGTCGCTCAACTGCTGGATCGCGTCGCGGAAGTGGAAGACCTTGTTGAGGTAGCCGGTGAAAGAGGGAAGCGCGTGGGTCGGTTTGTCTTTCATCCTTGTAACTGTAAGATAGGGCAGGCACCAAAAACTTCTCGATCCAGTCTCACGGATTATGCCTTCTTGGTTTGTTTGCGCGACCGGCGTAACAGTTCGCGGTTGATCTCGGAGATCTTCTCCAGGTGCTCTTTCACCTTGTGGTAGTTATCGATCCAGCAGCGAACTTGGCCCAGTTGCTCGGCGGCCACGATTCCTCCGGTGGTGCGGCCTGGCCCCAACGTGACGGTGAGATACCAGACGGGCCCATGACGTTCCCCGCGGGCGCACTTGCAGGCAGGATTTCCGCAAGTCAAGTAGCGCTCCACCAGAGAGCCGCGCAAGGTCTCCTCCACCGGCGGCAGCAGTTCCACCAACCCCCGGCGCCGCCGTTGCAGGGCCAGGCGGGAGAGTCTCTTGACGCCGCTACTTGCCTTCATCTGAATGCAAGTTACACCAAAATCGCCCCACCAAGGCAGGCGCGAATCTGCCGAAATGCGAATTTCCCCCTACTTCGTTGATTCCGCGGGAGATTTAGTTCCTGTGCGAAGTTCCTGGCCCGGTAATCGGATTTGGTGCGGGAGGCATATTATCAGTTCAGCTCGTGAAAAAAGCTTGACGGGCTGACCGAGGAATGGTATCAGCATTCTGGACGCTGCCGAGCCGGCAGCGGATCCAGCCTTCGAGGAGTGGTGCATGGAACAGCAGTCGCTACTGGCGGCTTTGAGACAAGCCGGCTGCAGCCCGGTCGAACTGGTCGGCCCCGCCGGAGGTTCGGCGATCATCCTGCCGTATGGTGCGCGGCTGCTGGCGTTATTCACGCCGCAGGGATCCAATTTGTTTTGGGTGAATCCTTGCCTGCGCGATTCAGCGGCAGCTACCGCTTTCTTCCGGACGACGGGTTGGAGAAACACGGGCGGCGACCGCACATGGATCTCGCCCGAGCGCGATCTCCACATCGCGGACCTGGATGACCCCTGGAACTCCTACCAGCCCACTCCGAGCATTGATCCGGGTGCATTCACGACGGATGTGAGCGAGGGCGAGGTCCGGCTGGCAACGCGCGGCCAGGTGACGCATCAGCGGCTGGGCCGCAGCGTTGATGTGAACCTGGAGAAGAGATTGCGGCTCGTTCCGAATCCGTTGCGGCACGATCCCGCGGCGCAGGTGATCCTGGGCCGCGTCGGGTACGTCGGCTACGAGCAGATGGTCGCACTCAGCTTCGCCGAACCGCGGACGGCATTTCGGCCTCTGATCGGTCTCTGGGACGCGATCGAGTTGCCCGCTCCTGGCGAGATGCTCATCCCGACTACCGCAGCGGCGCGAGTACGCGATTTCTTCGAGCCGACCGGCACCGAACATCTGATCGTCTCCGATGCCGGCGTTCGCTTCGTCTGCGATGCCGCTCAACGCCACAAAATTGCGGTGCGCGGAACGGACTTACCGGGGGGCCGCGCGGCTTACTTCAGCCGCTCCGCCACCGGCGCTGACTGTACCCTCGTGGTGCGGAATTTCGCGCTCGAGCCTTCCGGGGAATATATGGACACGCCGTGGGATGATCCGCAAGACCGTGGCTACGTCCTGGAGTGTTACAACGACAGCGGGATCAACGGCTGTTACGCCGAGCTCGAGTATCACAGCCCGGCGATCGGGGAGGGCTCGGGCCTGTCGTCGTATGTCGATCGGGCGCAGTTGTGGGGTTTCGAAGGTCCCGAGGCGGACATCGCCGTGATTATGAGAAAGCTGCTCGGCAAGAGATTGACCGGCGAGTTATTCGCCGCGCCCTGTGGGGTCGGAGGCAGGCTTTGATCGTCGACGCGCACGCCCATATCTTCAGCCGGATATCGGGCCGAATCCGGCAGGGCACTGTGGAGCCGGCCGGCTTCGGACGCGTGAAAATCGGCGCCGGCGGTACCATCTTGGTGCTTCCGCCGATTGCCCGCGACACCACTTTCCCGCCTGACGCCCTCGTCGAGTGCATGAACTGGGCTGGTATCGACAAGGCGGTCCTGCTGCAAGGACCTTTTTACGGCGAGCGCAACCAGGAGGTCAGCGACGCGGTACGGGAATGGCCCGGGCGGTTCACCGGCGCTGCGTACGTCGACCCGTGGAGTCCGAATGCCGAATCCGTTCTCGACCGGGCGGTTCAGGAGCAGGGTCTCCGGATCGTCAAACTGGAACTGAGCGAGACGACGGGTCTGGCGGGCCTCCACCCCGGCCTGCACTTGGACGACGAGACAGCGGCTTGGCTTTGGTCAACGTGTGAACAGCGGAGCGTCGTCGTCGTGCTGGATCTCGGCGCCATTGGGAGCGCCAGCTATCAAACAGCCGCGGTCGCCCGCATCGTCGCGGAGCACCCCGAATTGAAAATGGTCATCCCACACCTTGCTCAGCCGACGCCGGAGGCGGAGAAGGATCCCGCCCTGTGGCGGCTTTGGGAAGAGCAGATCTGCCTGGGCAAGCACCGCGGAGTATGGTTCGATCTGGCTGCGCTGCCGCACCGTGCCTCTCCGGAGCGGTTTCCGTATCCCAGCATCCGCCGCTGGCTCCAGCGTGCAACGGACCTGATCGGTTCTCACAAGCTCCTCTGGGGCACGGATGTCCCTGCGGTACTAACGGCGGTGACTTACCCGCAGTTGCGGGAACTCGCCGACGAGCATCTGAGTTTTCTGTCGGCGGCGGACCGCCGGGCTGTTCTCGGCGAGACCGCTCTGTCTGTGTATCCGTTCGGCGCGGCCGAAACCACTTCAGCGTAGAGGAGCACGATGGGAGCGGTGCCTAAGTACAGACCACCGTAACAAAGGTGCGGAATTCACCGAATTGAATTGGGGGCTGGACGATTGGCGCGCCTTCTGGCATTTCTGGCATGATCGGCTGTGCCCATACTGCCCTGTCGTTCTGCTTCCGCTTCCGCCGCGCATACGGGGAATCAACACGCCCGACGAGGACCGTCCCTACCGCAAATCTCGATCTTTCTGAGACCATTGGGCTTGACCAGATTCTCGACGTAGCCCCCGGAAGCCGATGGCCACCCTTCTGACAGCGTTCATTGCCGCTCTCCAATCCATTCTTCCGAACCCGCGCCGCCCTTCAGTTGGAGAACCTGGCGCTCCGCCATCAGATTGGCGTGCCCCGGCGTTCGGCGAAGAAGCGACCGAAGTTGACGGCCGCGGACCGTGTTCTGTGGGCCTGGCTGTGCGGAGTTTGGCATGACTGGCGTTCTGCTCTGGTGATCGTCAAGCCCGAGACCGTGATTGCTTGGCATCGCCAAGGCTTCCGTCTGTTCTGGACCTGGAAGGTCCGACACGGGCAACCGGGCAGACCAGCAGTCCCCCGAAATGTTCGGGATCTGATCCGACGCATGAGTCGGGAAAACCCGCCGTGGGGCGCGCCGCGGATCCACGGCGAACTGCTCAAGCTCGGTATCGACGTCGGGGAAACGAGCGTGAGCAAGTACATGGTGCGGCACCGGAGACCGCCCTCGCAGACGTGGCGAACCTTCCTCGGGAATCACGTCCAGACCATGGTATCCCTGGATTCGCCCGTCTGGCACGACGCTGAGAATCAAAAGCTCAAAAAAGGCTCTTGAAAACGCCGGCCTTCTCATGGAAGCCGCGATCAGTCTTTGCCGGCGCAAATCCTGACAGCATACGGAGTTTGCGAGAGGCACAATCGTACACCCCCGTCAAGCCATCGAGCTTTCTTCTTGACTTCCGCATTCGGCCTGTGATTACATGTTTAACGATTAACCTAGAAGGAATGGAAGGCGATTTCCATGGACAGCGGGCTGCGGGGTAAGACCGCGCTCATCACCGGAGGATCCAGCGGCATCGGTCTCGGCATCGCCCGGGCGCTGGCCTGTGAGGGAGTCAGCCTGGCCGTGGCCAGCCGCAACCCGGATGCCGCGGCGCTCGAGGAGTTGCGGCGCACGGGCGTGCGCGTCACCGGCATTCCGGCCGACGTCAGCCGGGAAGAGCAGGTGCAGGCCATGGTCCGCCGCGCCATCGAGGAGTTCGGTCACCTGGACCTGTACGTGAACAACGCCGCCTGGACGTGGCACCAGCCCGTGACGCGCCTGGACACGCAGTCCTGGATGAACACCCTCAATACCAACCTCTCCTCCTGCGTGTGGGCCTGCCGCGACGTCGCCCGCCACATGATCGAGTGCCGCCAGGGCAGCATTCTGATCATCGGCTCGACCGCCACCTACACTCCCCAGTATCGCGAGCTGGCCTACCGCATCTCGAAGACCGGGCTCATCACCGCTATGGAGATCCTGGCTCTCGAGCTGGCGCCCTACGGTATCCGGGTGAACATGATCATCCCCGGCCACTTCGTCACGAGGCTCACGGCCGGCTTCGTCGGCGAACCGCTCGAGACGCTCAAGCGCCAGGTGCCTTTGCGCCGCAGCGGGGAGGTCGACGAGGTTGGCCCGGCCGCCGTGCTGCTGCTCTCCGACAAGCTCAGCCGTTACACCACGGGCGCTTCGCTTGTGATCGATGGCGGCCTGCACCTACATCCGCTGCCTATCCTCAGCGATGAGGAGATCGCCGCCCTGAACGCACCGCCGCCCCCGGGCGCCTGAACGCCTGCCCGTGGCCGCGGAGAGGAGGCCGACTGTGCTCCGACGTGAACTGCCTCAATCCCTGCTCGTGGCGCTTGCTTCCCAGCACAGCCGCGCGCCGCAATCGAAACCGCCTGCCCGCGGCCGCGGACACGCTCAGTTCCCGGTCGCCGGCGCGGCCTGCACATGCGAGTCCGAATGGGCGCAATTCCCCGCGGCGGGCTTTTCCAAACCCGCGTGCGGCGCCGTCTACAACCGCCGGTTCCGGCCGGAGAACGGTTTGCCCTTGGGCGCCATCGACGCGGGCCGGCTCGACCTTCAGGCCGACGGCACCCTCGGCTACTGCACCATGTTCAACTCCATCTGCCCGCAGCGCGGCCCGCTGAACCTGCCGTTTCTCGGATTCACCCCGGGCGAGCAGCTTTGGGTTCTAGTTCCAGACCGGCGCGGTCTGGAACTAGCCGAACATCGTCCGCGGCGATACGGGCGACCGGCTGTCCTGCAGCGACTACGTCCAGAACATGATGCTCTGGGCCGTCCCGGCGGCGCTCGAAGGCAAGGACATCTCGGCGTTCTGCGCGCCCGGAGGCCTGGTCGATCGCATCTTAAGAGCCGCTGCGCGTCCGTCGGCAAGACCGACCGTGTGAGGGGCCAATGAGCGCTGAAACACTCTTCCCTATCGATTTGCCGGACCGGCAATGGCTGGAGTTCCGCGCCGCGGGCTTCCCGCGCGAGGTCAGCGGAGTGGTCTTCCGCGCTGGCCAGGCCAGTTGCGGAGTCCCGCTCGGCGGCGTCGGCACCGGCTGCATGGATCTCGACACCGACGGCACGCTCGGCCGTTGCTCGATCTTCAACACCTTCGTGCCGCACCGCGTGCTCGCGGCGCCGTTCCTCGCGCTCGCCAACCGCGGCCGGGTACATGCGCTCACTACTCGCGAGCTGCCCGGCACCGCCCCGGCGCGGCAGATTCACTACTGGGGACACTATCCAATCTCGGACCTTGAGTACGAGACGGCCGGGCCGCTGAGCGTGGGCTTGCGCGCGTGGTCGCCGTTCCTGCCCGGCGATGCCGCCGCCTCCAACACACCTGCGGCGTTGTTCGAAGTGCACGTGCGCAACACCGGCGATTCCCCGGAAACAGGACGGCTCGTATTCAGTTTTCCGGGGCCCTCGCCACAGGAGGCGGGCTCGACCCGCTTCGAGCGAACACGCTGGAATGGACCGAACTCCGGCGCCGTGATCCGTGCCGGTGCGAACGCGTTTGTGCTCGGCGTCATCGGCCACACCGACTGCGAGACCGGCCGCGCCCTGGGCGAAGCCGACTGGGCCGGGGCAGCGGGCGCGCTTCCGCCCGTCCGCGAGGCCGATCCGGGCGCAAGTCTCGCTCTAGATTTCGAGCTTGCGGCCGGCGGCGAAACGATCTTCCGAATTTGCCTGGCGTGGTATTTCCAACGCTGGGCCGGCAGCAAGGCCCACCACTGTCTGCACGCGTACGCCACGCGGTTCGCGAGCGCCGGGGAGGTCGCTGATTTGGTTGCCGCGGCTTACGATCGGCTGCTTGGCCGCATTCTGGCGTGGCAATCGGAAGTTTACGGCGCCGCCGAACTGCCGCCGTGGCTGCGCGACCAGCTCGTCAACATCCTGCACACGATTCCCGAGGACAGCTTCTGGGCGGGCAGAAGCTTTCCGCGCGCGCCGTGGTACGAGCCGACCGGTTTGTTCGCTATGACCGAGAGCCCGCGCACCACCCCGCACGTCTGCAGCCCGAGCGACTGGTACGGTGGGCTGCCCATCGATTTCTTCTTTCCCGAGCTCGCCGCGGCCCTGCTGCGCGCCTACGTGCACTATCAGCTCGCGACCGGCGAGATCCCGCTTGGCATCGGCGAAGGAGCGGACCTGGACTTCCCTTCCTATCACCTGTTCCAGGCGATGAACGGCTGCGTCCACGTACACCTCATCGACCGGCTATGGCAGCGCACGGCGAACCGCGACGTGCTGCGCGAGTTTTACCAGAGCGCACGGGCCGCCATCGGGTTCGTCGAAACGCTCGACACGGATGCCGACGGCCTGATCGAGCTCGATGCTGACCCGATTCCGAACCAGTTCTACGGCGACTGGCCCTGGTACGGCGCGGCGATCCACGTCAACGGTTTCTGGCTATCGGCGGTCCGGATGGCCGAACGGATGGCCGAGGCCGCGGGCGATCTCGACTTCGCCGCGCACTGCCGCGCCTGCTTCGACTGTGGCGCTCGCTCGCTCGAGCGCAAGCTGTGGAACGGTGAATACTACCTGCTCTACCGGGATGAAGCCGGCGGCCGCTCGTCGGATACCATCCTCGCCAACCAACTTGTCGGCGAGTCGTGCAGCCGCCTTCACGGGCTCGGCGGCCTCTTCCCGCCCGAACACGTCCAGTCCGCGCTGGCCACTGTCCGGCGGACTTGCATGACGCCGCACGGCGCAAGGAATGCCATCCGGCCCGGCGGCGATCTCGACACCAGCGGCGGCCGGCAGTCCACCGGTATCTTCACGGGCGAGTGCATCGCAACCGCCGCCACCCTGGCCTATGCCGGCGACCGCGCGGCCGCGCTCGACCTCGCGCGCCGCATGATGGAGGACATCGTGATTCGGCAAAGGGCCCCCTGGGATATGCCCAATATCCTCGACGCGGCCTCCGGTGCCGTGCTGCACGGCACCGACTTCTACCAGATGATGATCCTGTGGGCGCTGCCGCTGGCTCTCTTCGGGCAGGGGATCGGCGAAGCCTGCGCCTCCGGCAGTTTGATCGACCGCATCGTTCGAGCCGGTCGCGGCTAGGGTCGACGCGTGATCCCGGAAACCAAAGGCCGGACACTCGAGGAGATACAGGAGTTCTGGAAAAAATGAGTGGCCCGCTCGGCGCGAAACAACTCGTTTGTTCAGTTCAATTGACGGAGATAAACCGTATTACGTAACCCAAAGGAGCATTTCAGCAATGCTGGACCGAAGACAATTCCTCATCGAAGTTCCCACCATTGCCGGGCTCGCCGCAAGAGCCGCCGCCGGCCAGAACGGATCAGTCATTCGGCGGGTCGACATCATCCACCACACTCACACTGATATCGGATACACGGATGCGCTTCGTGTCGTTCTCGACACGCAGAAGCGCTATATCGACGCCGCCATCGATGCCTGCCGCGCTGACCCCGGATTCCGCTGGACGGTGGAGTCGCTTGTCGACTTGGACGAATGGTGGCCGTCAGCCTCAGCGGCACGCCGCAACTTGTTGCTGGGCCTGATCAAGTCGGGCCAGATTGATGTCATGGGACTGCCCTTTAACCAAACCCCATTTCAGAACGCGATGCAATGGCGGCAGATGATGTCGTGGATCCCCGAGAGCTTGTGGCGATCTTTCAACACCCGGGCAGCTATGCAGAACGACGTGAACGGCTTCCCGCGCGCGGGTGCGATTTCGCTGCTGGACCGGGGCATCAACCACCTCCTCATGGGCATTAATCCCGATAACGGCGGCCCGCCATTCCGGGGTCCTACCGCGTTTTGGTGGAAGATGCCGGACCGACGGCGGTTGTTCGTCTGGATGGGCGAGCACTACGGCAGCGCGATGCGGTATCTGCAGGCAGCGCAAGAAGAGGATGGCAATCGGATGCGCACGGATGAGCAATCGGTGCGCGCCGCACACGCCGGCTTGCTCCAGCATTTGCGGGAACTCGAAGCGGAGGGCTACAGCCATAAACGGCTCATCCTCAGTTTTACGAACCCTCTGCATTACGACAATGGCTCCCCCTATCCGTCGCTTTCTCCCTTCATCCAGGCGTGGAACCGGCTGCGGTTGGAACCGTCGCTGCATCTGGTAACCGCGACGGAAGCCGTATTCGCGATGGAAGAAGAGGTGAGTGGCCGCATACTGGTCAAGGAAGGCGAATGGACCGACTGGTGGGCCAACGGCGCCGCATCCGGACCGCGGGAGGTCGCTGCCAGCCGTTACGGCAAGCGCTACCTCGCCGCGGCCATGTCGCCGGTATGGGGACCCATGCCGGCTGACGCCGCACCGGCAGTGGAGAGCATTCTCAAAGACCTTTGTCTGTTCGACGAGCACACCTGGGGCGCAGACTCCAGCATATCGGCGCCTTATAGCCTGCGAACGTTGGGCCAGTACGTGGAGAAGAGCGAACTTGCCTACAAGCCCATGGCAATGGCCGAGTGGCTGCTCACGCGCCGTTCCCGTACCAGAATGTATCCGCTGCCCGAAGGCGTTTATGCGGTTAACGCCTCGCCGACTGAGATCAGCGGGTGGGCAGTAGTCGCTGCAGATTCACTTAGCCCTCAGTCCCGCAGCCTCGTGGACTCAAAAACTGGGGAACGGGTGGAACTCTGGAGGGAAGGAGATTCCTCGCGGTTCTGGCTGGAAGGGCTTCCGCCCCACTCGTTCCGGGCATTACGTACGGATGCATCCGCCGCAGCGAATTTGCCCTCTGATCTAAAGCCGGCGGTGAAGTTGGATGCCACTGGCTGGCCGGCGTCGGCGTCCTGGCCCGGGATGCGCAAGCCGCTCTTCGAAGGCAGCCTGGGAGAATTCCTCTGCGTTGGCCTCGTCCCGCCCGCCGACCGCCGCACTATCGCGACTCTGCACGCCACTGCGGATCCAGAGAAGCGCGCGCAGATAAGGAAGGAGTCGCTGCGCCTAAGCGCCGGCACTTACGGAGAGGTCGGCTTTCAGGAGACTCCTCACACCTGCATCTACAACCAAGAGATGTACCACCTGCGTCTCGCCCAAGCTCATCGTTCGGTGGAATTGTGGAAACGGGAGCCCCGCGCTAGGATTTCGGTCCGATTCGACCGGCTGTCTTCCATGGAACCCGAGTTGTTTTACCTTGCGTTCGGTTTGCCGGAGGGGAGCCCCCTCCCGACATTCTCCAGCGGGGGCGTCCCCTTCACGCCTTACCGCGATCAGCTTCCTGGCTCGTGCCGCGACTATTTCGCAATCGACGGATGGGCTCACTACCCCACTACCGAGGGCCACTGGCTCTGGGTCACCCGCGATGCTCCGCTCGCTGTTGTGGGAGGGCCGCACGCACTCGAGCGTCATCAAGTGCAGGCGGCGGATCGCCACCGCATCTTGGCCATGGTCTTCGATAACTGCTGGTACACGAACTTCGTTGCGGACAGCCACGGTATGATGCAGTTCCAGTTCGAACTCGCCTGGAAGCGGGAGATTGCCAAACCCGCGGACCTGGCGGAAGCTCTTGTCGCAGAACCGGTGGTCGTCGTCAACCCGGCTGTACGCGAGGAACCAGCGCTGATCGAGGATCTCTACCGGCCTTGATTCACCCACCATCAGGCCCAGAGTCTACTCGTGGTGTGGCTGATCTTCCTGCTGGCTCTGGTCATCGAACGGCTCTGCCGGTTGCGCTATTTGCACCGCGGCAACCACAGTATCCGTAGTGCGATCGACCTGAAGGATTAGCTCTGGCTCAGCCCGCCAAATTGGTTTCGGAAATCTGAAGGGACGTTTTGGCTCGCGGTATCCGCAGCAGCCCAGATCTTCCGGCTCGACCTCGCTCTTCCGGTCAATGATCGAGGTGGGGCCTTCCTTTAGACTAATCAAGGGAGGCTCGGCCAGCGAGAATCCGATTCTGACGACGGCGAGGTACGGGCTGCGTGGGAACAATACGGGAACATCGAGGAGGCGAAACTGGGCGACAGTGTCCTAGACCATCCTAGACGGACCAGATCGCAACAATTGCAGGATCAGCAACTTGCCTTGATTCTGAACCACTTAGCCGAGTCGATAAGCGGCCCTGAAAAGGCCGGCGTCGGCGGTTCGATTCCGTCCCTGGCCACCTTCTTTTCAACAAGTTACAGCCACCCTAAACCCTGGTTTTGTTCCATTTTGTTCCAATTCCAACGCATGGCGTGCCGGAGTTTGCCTCACAAAACGGAAGAAATCGGACCTCGCCTCAACGGGGCAGTAGTGGCATCCAGCTTTCGACCAATGTCGGGAGAGGTGACACATGGATGCTTCCTGCGCCGGCTCCACCGGCACCGCTGTTGAAGCACGCGAGCCGGGT
>Ga0209777_10000847_pt1 | contig 47416 bp, 42 predicted proteins | sample FrelakmetHBP12HB_FD_187147 | JGI IMG/M metagenome (GOLD analysis project Ga0209777, IMG submission 187147) | Freshwater lake sediment microbial communities from the University of Notre Dame, USA, for methane emissions studies -HBP12 HB (SPAdes)... | ecosystem: Environmental > Aquatic >... | reverse complement strand
GAGAGGGTGGGGGTGAGGGTGAGTCAAAGCCTTTGCCCCCTCACCTCAATCCTCTCCCACGGAGGGGAGAGGAGGTATTTGAGGTTATTTTCTACATAATCACAGAGAGGTTGCCCACCGCATGAGACCCACCCCTCATGAGATCCTCTGGCCGCAATAGGGGCAAAACTGAAACTCCGGGGCCACTGCCTCGCCACACCTGGGACACGTCCGTCCGGATCTCTCCCGGAAGGTGCTCGGCCGAGGTTTTCCTCCTTCATCAAAGACCGCGCCACAACGGCTACACTCCAGGAAACGCTCTCCCCGTTTCACGGGAATAAGGGGAATAAAAAAGAGGCTAAGATAATGGTCCAACCGCTTCAGCCGGGCTGTTGGGTATCCGCAGCCCGGGCAGGTCCGCGCCTGGTCGTCGACCTTGGTTTTTCTGGGCTGCACTCCGCCAATGAAAATGAAAGCCGATCACCTCCCCTATTTCATGTATCCAACATTTCTGCAAATGTCAAACGTCAACCCAAATATTGGAACTCAAAAAACAATAGCGATTTTCTTCCATTTTGGTTATGATTCCCCTATTCGGAAGGAGGACGATCGATGTTCTGGCGAAGCAAAGATATTCTGGAATGGCCTGAATGGGCCATGGCCCGCTCTCTTTATAAGTCGATGGGCTACAGCGATTACGATCTATCGCGGCCGCTGATCGGCATTGCCAATTCCTGGAACAGAGCAGTGGCGGGGCACTACAACCTCAGTCACGTCTCGGAGTATGTGAAGCAGGGTATCTTCCAGGCCGGTGGCACACCCGTTGAGTTCGGTGTCATCGGCGCCTGCGATGGGATCGCCCAGGGACATCCCGGGATGCATTATATCCTGCCCACCCGTGATCTCATCGCTAACGACGTGGAGATGATGGTCGAAGCCCACCGTCTTGATGCGGTTGTGCTCCTGGGCTCCTGTGATAAAATCGTCCCTGGCATGCTCATGGCTGCAGCACGCCTGGATATCCCTGCGATCTTCGTCGCAGGAGGTCCCATGGCCGGAGGGTGCGGATTTGATGGCCGTGCCTCGGATGTCACCTCACTCACCGAGGCCCTCGGCATGCTCAAGACCGGAAAGATTTCCGAAGATACTTTCCGGAAACTGGAAGACTGCGCCGGGCCCAGTTGCGGCTCGTGTTCCTTTCTCGGCACAGCCAATACCATGTGCTGCCTTGCGGAGGCCCTCGGCATGAGCCTGCCAGGCAGTGCGACCATCCCGGCCACCGAGGCCGAGCGTCTGCGGGCCGCTCAGGAATCAGGACGTCAGATTATGGAGCTTATCCGCCGAGGAACCACAGCCCGGCAAATCATCAATAAAAAAGGGATTGAAAATGCGATCCGTCTCAATGCGGCTATTGGAGGCTCAACCAACGCGGTTTTGCACATGATCGCTCTCGCCTACGAGGCCGACTGCGACCTGACCGTAGATGACTTTGAAGAGCTGAGCCGTACGACGCCTCACATCGCAAAGATGAACCCGGCCGCGGCACTCAATGTCCCGGATTTCCACAATGCCGGGGGCGTGCCCGCGGTCATGAAGGAGATCCTGCCTCTGTTGCACGGAGACGCCCTGACAGTGAGCGGAAAAGGAGTTGCCGAAAACGTCGCGGCCGCTCAAACCCCCGATGGCCGGATGATCAGGACGATGGCAGAGCCCTGGAGCAAGGGAGGCGGGCTGGCAGTCCTTCGGGGAAATCTGGCCCCTCACTCAGCGATCACGAAACCCGCTGCGATCCAGCCCGAAATGCACACCTTTACGGGAAAGGCCCATTGCTTCGATTCCGAGGAGGCTGCCAACCAGGCCATCCTGGAGGGCAGGGTGTCCGAGGGAGAGGTGGTCGTCATCCGGTACGAAGGCCCGAAGGGAGGGCCTGGCATGAGGGAGATGTTTAAAGCGATGAAGCTTCTCTACGGCCGCGGCCTCGCACTCAAGACGGCATTGGTGACGGATGGCCGCTTCTCCGGCACGAACAATGGCTGTTTCGTGGGCCACATATCGCCGGAGGCGGCCGAAGGTGGGCCTCTCGCTATCGTCCAGGATGGCGATCTGATCACCATAGACATCCCGAGCCGAAAGCTTCACCTCCATCTTCCGGACGGAGAGATAAAGACCCGTTTGACGGCCTGGAAGCGACCCGAGCCGAAGTTCAAAAAGGGCTACCTCTCTCTTTACGCACGCCTGGCCGAATCCGCGGACAAGGGGGCCATCATCCGGCACAAGTTTACGTGAGAAATGATTACACAGATTCGAAGAACGATTACACAGAGTATGAATGAAGACAGAAGTAGTCGCTTGGTCGCTTGGTCTTTTAGTCGCGTCGTCGACTGCAAGACTGCATGACGACACGACTGTACGGCTTCGAAGGACATAGGGCGATCGAGTATTTTCTATCATTCGCCTAATTCGTACAGGAGGTTTGACCATGGAAGAAAAGATACCGACCCGTCAGGAAGCCCTGGAGCTCCTCCATCAGTATAACGAAAGTGATAGCCTGCGCAAGCATGCTTACGCCGTCGAGGGCGTGATGCGCTATGTCGCAAGGAAACGAGGCCAGGACGAAGAGAAGTGGGGGGTCATCGGCCTCATTCACGATCTCGACTATGAAAGATTTCCTGATCAACACTGTAAAAAAACGGGGGACATCCTCAGGGAGCATGGATGGCCGGAGGAATATATCCGGGCTGCCGTTTCCCACGGATGGGGGATATGCTCGGATGTCGTCCCGGAAACCGACCTGGAAAAGACTCTCTTTGCCATTGATGAGTTGACAGGGCTTGTCGTGACGACGGCACTCGTTCGGCCCTCGAAGAGCGTCCTCGACGTTCAGCCGAAGTCCGTGAAGAACAAGTGGAAGGATAAAAGGTTTGCCGCCGGCGTGGATCGCTCGGTCATTGAAAAAGGGGCAGAGATGCTCAAGGTCCCACTGGAGGAACTGATCGATGATACCATAAAAGGGATGCAGGAGGTTGCAGAAGCCATAGGCCTGAAAGGCAACCTCTGATGAAAAGACCCGATGAGCCGCAAACGGTGGAAGGGCCCGTCGGGAAGGCGGCCTATTATCTGGCCCTGGGTCACTTCATTACGGATCTTTATCCGGCCTTTCTCGCCCCCCTTCTACCCATTCTGATCGATAGGTTCAAAATATCGTTTACCTCGGCCAGTCTTCTGGCCGTGGTCCTGACCTCGTCTGCCTCGTTGACCCAGCCGCTGATCGGTCATTTGTACGACAGGCTGGGGGGCCGCAAGATGATCATCTTCGGCCCCCTGATTGCAGGCCTCAGCCTGAGCTTCATCGGCCTTGCCCATGATTATTCACTGCTCATCCTCCTTCTGATCTTAGGGGGACTGGGGGCAGCCGCCTATCATCCTGAGGCAGCAGCCCTGACCGCCTCCCTGAGTGGCCGAAGCAGGACATGGCGGATTTCCATTTTCATGTTAGGGGGAAATCTGGGGTTCGGTATGGGTCCTTTCCTGATCCTGATGATTGTCACCCAGATCGGTTTTGAATGGAGTCCCGTGGCCTCTCTTCCGGCCATTGGACTTGCATGGGTTCTTTACAGGTATGTTTCCATTCCCCGAAAGGTTCAGGAGAACCATTCGGCCTCAGACACGAGAAATGAGTCTTCTTTCGACCGGCCAGCCCTGAAGTTCGGCATATTATGGACCATCGTCGTCCTCCGGGCGATGACGGTCCTCACTCTCCTCACGTTTCTTCCCACGATCCAGAAACTCCGGGGATTCTCACTGCTTGTATCCGGAAGTTCCAACACCGTCTTCATGGCCTGCGGCGCACTGGGAGGTCTCGTCGGCGGATACCTCGCTGACCGCGTCGGCCGCAAAAGGGTGGTTATCAGTTCTTTTGTTCCAGTGATCCCGGCTCTTCTTGCCTTCCTTTATTGGAAAGGGCCGGGCGGTTTTCTTGTCCTGGCTATTTTGGGCTTTCTTCTCTTCGTAAGTGAGTCCGCCTGCATCGTTCTCGCTCAGGAACTCATTCCCAGGCAGGCCCGGACCGCGTCCGGTCTCATCATGGGAATGGCCTGGGGTTCGGCGGGTCTCGGTGTCCTTGGCACCGGAGCCCTGGCCGACCTCTTCGGAATCGAAGGGGCCTTGAGATTTCTTCTGCTTCTCCCAGTCGGATCCTTATTTCTGTCTTTTTTTCTTCCGAGGGATCGATAAGATCATATCAAATCACAAATCCCAAACTCCAAGTAAATCCCGGGTTCGAATTTTAATGGTCGCGTAAAAAGTCGTCTCACCGGTGAAAACCGACGTCCAGTATTTTCATAATTATCCGAGATCACTGGATTCCGGCCTCCGCCGGAATGACGGTCATTAGCCCTTTTCGACTCTTTACGACTTCACCATTTTTGAATATTGGGCCCAACCCCTTCTCCGGCTCCGCCTCTATCGGGCACTTACGCTTCTCCCACATCCTTCCCCATGATTCTCCAGAGAATGGCCTCTATCTCGGGAGATAGTTTCGAGGTTCTCTCGCCTTCCTTTTGCTTGGTTCGAATGTCATACAGCGCTTCCAGTTGAGGAAGCAGGCTCTTCAGTTCCGGTGTCTTCTCTACCTTCTCATTGATCAATTTGAATTGCTCGGCAGCCTTTTCAAAATCCCTCTTGTCAACCGGAATATCGTAAAGCAGATTGAGAATCTCCATGAGCCGGATCTTCCCCAGAAAGTCCTCCTCCAGTGCCACATACTGGGGCAGGGATACGATAAACGACATCGTTTCAATTCCCATCTCCGGTCCTCTCTGGGCAATCAACGTCGTGATGCTCGTTGGCCCCTGGTAATCGCTGCGAAGGGCACCCGATTTCCTGAAATCGAGTTCCGCCTCTCCTCCCTGGGCGCTACCATTTACGATCAGAGGTCTCGTATGAGGTACAATATCATACATGCTCCCCAGCAGGCAATATCGTTTCACCTTGAACGTCCGGAGAAGCCGTAAGATGGAGTCAATGTAGGCCTCAGCGAGGCAATGGGGCTCGAGAAGGTGGAGGAAGATGAGGTCATTGCCCTTCTCCCTCCTGGCATAGCTCACAGTACTATTGGGAACCTTTACCCGCCGGGTCTTTCCCACATAGTAGAGGGTCGGGCGGTAGCGAGTGAAGTCAAAGAAATGACCGGGCTTTACCAGCTCCCCCAATTCCCTGGCCCCGAATTGACTCTCCAGCCCGTTCAGGGTCAGAGCGCCCACATTATTTACGTCAACCCAGGGACGAAGGATTGCCAAGGCAACGGGCTCGTTCAATTCCGGCATGGGTTCTACGATCTCGAACGCACCGATTCGCATAGGTTCTTCCCTCTTCCGTGTGATTCCATCCGGTTCCCTTTATGGAATCGGAATGAAAATGTTATGATTCGTCTCGTCGGTTTCGTCAGCAATTTCACTGAAAGGTCCTTCCAGTCTAAAGCCAAGTGTACTAAGAAAACGATAAACCGTCAACAAAAAATTAAGGACAAGACTCAGAAAGAAAAGATTGTCGGTTGAACCGGCTGATAGAATGTCTTATGAAAGATGTAGAACCCATGATATCAAATTTCGAGGCGGGGTGAATGGGACTTCTTGGACTCCTCATCAAAAATCCGCTGGCATTTGTTTTGCTTGCGATTCCCTTTCTTTATTCCGTCATCCTCCATGAGGTGGCGCACGGCTGGGTGGCTAACAGGATGGGCGACCCCACCGCGAAATGGATGGGTCGGCTCAGCCTGAACCCGCTCAGACATCTGGACCCGATTGGCACCCTGATGCTCTTTCTTGTCGGATTCGGATGGGCAAAGCCAGTGCCAGTCAATTTCAATAACATCGCGGACAGGAGGAAAGGCCTCATCTTCGTCTCCTCGGCAGGGATCGCCGCAAATATCCTTATCGCTCTTGCCGCCCAGTTGTTTTTCCGTCTGTTCTCAGTCTCCCCGTTCGGCATTGGAGCCGTTCTTTTATACCGTCTTACACAGATCAATATTACGCTGGCTGCCCTCAATCTGATTCCGATCCCCCCTCTTGACGGTTCGAAGATACTCATGGGGCTTGTCTCCGAAAGGACCCAATATTCCCTTGCCCGCCTCGAACCCTACGGATTCTTCATCATCATCGGGTTGCTGTACCTGGGCATTCTCGATCCTCTGATCGGATTCATCGGGGGAATCATCGGTACAATGATCGGCATCCTTTCGTGAATTACGTCGAATCTCTCTTGATCTTGCCCCTCGCGAGGGATGCAAGGACACCTGCAACACAGAGTACCCCAAAAAAGGTGAACGCTAATTTCACACACTTCATGAACAGAGGATAATACTCAGCCGTGATCTGAACCTTCCCGATATAGATCGAAAATATCAAAATCGTCATCCCCATGCTAAATGCCATTCCTGTCCATCGCATTGCCCCAAGAGCTCCTGAAGCCACTCCGTAGAATCTGCTGTCAACGGATCTCATAACGGCATTCGAATTCGGGGACGAGAAGAGAGCAAACCCGAATCCAAAAAGGATGAGACTTCCCACGATATACCCCAGAGTCGTTGTTTCATTCACCCAAGCGAGGAGAAAAAGTCCTATCGCGGTCAGAGCCATCCCGACCGAGGCAACAATTCCCGGCTCAATCCTGTCCGAAAGCTTACCGGCAAATGGCGAAAAAATGGCCTGCATAATGGGTTGGAACACCAGAATCAGACCTGCGTCGTCGGGTGTCAACCTTTTTATGTATTGTAAGTAAAGACTCAATAAGAAGGTGACCGCATAGGTGGCACTGTAATTAATCAATGCCGCCAGATTGGAGAAGACGAAGACCCTATTATTCCGAAAGAGACCGATGTCCAGGACAGGGCTTTCCACCTTCCCTTCCCACTTGATGAACGTTAGAATTCCTACTCCGCCAAGCAGAATGAGAAAGACACCCAACAGCGTCGCCAACCGTGAAAAACCATAGACGATCACCAAAAGCGTAAGACTGAAAATTATGGAGCCCGTAAAATCAAACCTCTCCTCCTTGGCTTCGCCCCATTCCCCCTTTAGTTTCCAGACAATCAAGAGGATGGCTGCCGTTCCCAAAAAGACATTCACAAGAAAGATACTTCGCCAGCCGAAATGGTATGTGAGAAATCCGCCCAGGGTCGGCCCGAGAGAATACCCAACGTAGACAGCTCCGAGATTGATCCCCAGGACCTTTCCCATGTCCCTTGGAGGGAATACAGAGGTGAGGATAGCCGCCCCAACAGTATAGATCGCCGCAGCTCCAATTCCCTGCAAGACCCGGAGGCAAATGAGCATCACACCGGACGATGACAGGGCCAGGCCAATGGAAGCAAGAGTAAACGTTGAGATGCCGTAGATAAACGTTCTCTTCCTGCCATAGATATCAGCTACCCTTCCGAAGGGAACACCAAACGCGGCGGAGGCCAATAGATAGGATGTTGTGACCCATCCGAGCAAAACAGCATCCATGGCAAATTCCCGTCCAATCGAGGGAAGCGCGATATTCACGGAGGAGATCCCAAAGGGCGAAAGGAAGGCCCCCAGGGTCGTAACAAGAAGTGCGGATCTTCTGATGAGAGCGTCTTCTACACGTATCGGGCCCATGATCATTAACCGAACCGGAGGTTTCCAGCTTTTTGCTGTTGAGAAGAGATAACCAGATTGGGAAGAAAAATCAACAGGATTTTGGGGGAGGATCTCCTCCAGTGCCGACAAGTGCAAGGATTTTTTAATCCAGGGAGAGGGATTCAGAGGGATTGAGCTTCTTAACGGGAGAGAGCGAACCCGGAATTGCCGATTCGGCATTCGTTTGAACGACTTTTCGCACCAGTTGGAGATGCCTATCAGACATCTTCAGGAATCGAACACCCATCCCACGATTCACGACCTTTTCGTCCGGTACATTAACATTTGACCACACCACTTCCGCGGTAGCGGCGACAGGTTCGTCGTCGGGAGCTGTCATCGTCAGCCGAAAGACCTCCCCCAATGGCAGCGGCTTCTTACAACAGATAAACGCTCCGCCGAGGCTGATATTGATGATCTCCCCTCCCATACTGCCATCAGAGATCTCCATTGAGACAGGCCAGTTGATATCGGCTCTCGGGTGCTTACGCTTTTGTTCTCCGACGTTTTGAGGCAATTTCACGGATGGTCGATAATCGAGATCGGAGCCCATGCGGGCCTTGCAATAATAGTAAATCAAAAAGACAACGACAAACCCTATGAAGAATATGATTGTGATATACATCTTCAAATTCCTAACTTTGCTGGTTCAACGCAGAGGTTGAGAGCTGATTTCATAAACATGAACTTCCACCTAAAGACAGGTTGTTCGCCTCGTATCCTGCTATCGGTGGGACTTTGGCGCAACGACGGGGCGGCGAAAATCCGGCCTTAAACATATAATGTGCCCTGGTCTTAAATGTCATGCCTGACACTTATCTTCTCAGGGGTCAACCTCTCCGGACGGGTTGGTTTTGTGTCCGGCTCCCTGTCGACGGGTAACCCCCGCTCTGCCCGCTTGTAAACGGAAGCCTGATGCCTCGGGAGTAGTTCTTCATCTCTTCTTCGGTCACCCGCCGGTTACCGATGGCCAGTCTGCCGGCAATTTCAATCGCGTTTTCGTCAGAGGGCCGTTTCTCCTGCTTGCCAAAAATGGTGGACGCTGGGTTATCCGAAAAATGGACCGTTCCTTTCTCGTCCACCCACTTGTAAATCGCTTGTGCCAGCACCGGGCCGGACAGAGTCAGGAAAAAGAAAATAGCCAATAGGAGCCGCAAAAAGATCTTTGCCATTTTTACTCCCCCTATTCAATGAAAGAGATAGTGACTACAGCAGGAATGAACACGTTATGCCTGGCCGGCCATAGGTGCAGCCCCTTTTATCCTGAACTTCGTGTCGTTACACCTCCGATGGCCGATAAAACAATCCGCCCTCATGATTCAAGCCTGCCCTCTCCGTGCCTCGACCGAGGCAAGGGACGCACTGGTCATGGATTCATTCGTTCAGGAAACCTATCACCCATCATGTCAGTTGCACAATGCATGCCACGAAGCGATAGAACCGAACGCTTTGATATTGCAGGCTTTTCTTGAAATTGTTTCAGAAAGTCCCGGTCAAAGAGTTGCCAAAAATTGGCAAAGTGGTGATATTTTTTCCAGCCTCCCGCGGGAGCGGACACTAAAGCAGATACCTTCAGACAGTTGCGTCTCTCAAGATTCTCAATCGTCTCCAAAGGTAAAAAAACCGTCCATCCCGAGCCTGTCCTTCGACTTCGCTCAGGACATTCGGAAAAAACCGTCCGCCCTGAGCCTGTCGAAGGACAAGCTCAGAAGCACGAATGGCTTAATGGACTCCTCAGTACAATGATGGGGCCTTGCGGTTCTTAAGGGGTATAGAGCGTGACCATGAGCTCGCACTCTTCATCCGAAATGTTTCGGAGCTTGTGCTTCGTCTCGGAGTCGAAATGGATCGTCTCTCCTTTCTTCAAGTGGAATACCTTGCCTCCCAAGGTAAGCTCCAGCTCTCCGCTGGAGACAAAGATGAACTCCTCTCCCGGATGCTTATACTCCACCATTTTATGATCTTCCCTGGGCTCAATGGTCACCATGAAGGCCCGAAGGTGCTTGTCTGCAGCCCCCGGAGTCAGCGTCCGGTAGGAGTAGTTTTGAGTGCGCTTTGCAAATCCCTCCTGCCTCTTTCCGTCAATCTGAATCTTTTCCTGGTCGGTCAGGAAGTTACTGGGATCGATCTGGAGGGCCTGCGAAAGCTGCAGTAAAAAGGAGACCGGAGGGGTCAGGCTATCCGACTCCACTTGCTCGATAAACTCCGGCGACTGCCCGGTCTTTTCCGCCAGATCGACCACGTTCATTTTGTGGTCCTCCCTCAGTTTTTTGATCCGCTGGCCGAAGGAGATCGATTTCTGGACCCCGCCCGTCTTGACCTGGGCGCGATAGAGATCGGCAATCTCCTGAAAGAGATGACTTTTCACCTCCATGATAAAAACAGGGAGGAAGGAAAGGGCGTCGGCGACGACTCCGAAATCGGCGATCTTGAATATCGGTGCGTGTGGATCACGATTGACGGCAACTACGGTCCCTGCGCCTTTTATTGCAGCGGTATACTGAATCGCTCCGGAAGTGCCGCAGGTGAACAGCAGATCCGGTTTGATCGAGGCACCGGTTTGACCGATGAGCTGTTCGTGCGAAGTCCAATGGGCATCCACAGCAGGCCGCGTCGCTCCCACCTCCCCTCCCAGTAGGAGGGCCAGCTCTCTGATGTAGTTAAATCCTTCCCCATTCTTCACTCCCCGACCGCCTGCAACCACAATTCCGGCATCCTCCAGCTTCGACCCCCGGTGAAGTTCCCGAACGGAAGAAATCACCTTCAGTCTGGAGGAATCTTCGCTTAAACTCTTTTCGACCCTTGCGATCTCCCCGGAGGCGGATGGATCATATTGACGTTCGGGGAAAATTCCAGAACGTACAGTGGCCATGTACGGCCGGTCCGCGCTCCATGCGATACGCGCCAGGAAATTACCGCCGAAGGCCGGACTGGAAGCGATGAGCCGCTCCCCCTGCTCATCCCAGTCCAAAGAGACGCAATCAGCGCTCAGCCCCACTCCGAGCCGCTTTGCAATCCTGGGTGCCAGTTCTCTTCCGAATTCGGAAGCGCCCACCAAAAAGACATCCGGTTTGTGCTCCCGAATCAGATCACTGATGATGGCTGTGAATAAGTCCGATCGGTAAGCCCCTAACTGAGGATGATCGACCAGCAGGACGCGCCGGGCGCCACAGGCAATATACTCCTTCGCGATCCCCTCCACCTGGTGGCCGAGGAGGACCACTGTCACCCTTCCCTTATCCCCGGAAAGAGCCCGGGCCTGCCCCAATACCTGCGGGGTCAAATGGTCATGAAGATGATTACGATGGTCTCCAAAAACCCAGATTTCAAGATCCTTTTTCATGGCCCTCTAAAGTAAATCTGGAATGATGGAATATTGGAATACTGGGAAATATTAAAGATAAAGAACTTCTGGCTTTCGTTTGAGCCCATTATTCCAATATTCCAGAGTTCTCCTTTTGTTCGATTATTCCCACTGCCTTTAGGTTATCAGACTCTTCTCCACTAATTTTGAAAAAAGTAATCTCGCCTGCTCTCGCGCGTCTCCCTCAATATAGACGCAGGACTTCTGCTGACCTATTGGAATCAGTTGCTCCACCCACGTGCGGGATCCGGCACTGCCAACCCTGGCGGGATCAGCATTGAGATCCTCCAGGTTCCAGCACTTTATGGAGTGCTTTCCGAACGCATCCTGGATTTCAATCAGACTGGGAAGCCTCACCGCAGCCTTCGAAGCAATCGCGAACAGAGCGGGCGCTGGTACCTCCAGGACTTCTCTAAATCCGTCGGAGGCTCGTTCGACATGAAACAGCTTCTGCTCACACTTGAGCTTCTCCACGACAGTCACATGAGGGATATCGAGTTCCTCGGCCAATTGAGGGCCGACCTGTGCCGTATCGCTGTCGGTCGTTCGCATTCCGCAGAGGATCACATCGAATCTGCCGATTTTCCGGATGCCCATGCCGAGCACATAGGAAGTGACGAGCGTATCACTTGCGGCAAACCGCGGGTCGGAGAGAAGAACTGCCCGGTCTGCCCCGATGGCTAAGGCCTCCCACAGCACCTCTTCGCTGAATTTGGGCCCCATTGTTACAGCGGTAATCGAGCCAGCGTATTCCTTCTTCAACTGTACTGCCATATCGAGGGCAAACAGATCAAAAGGGTTTACACGGGAGGATTCCGCAGACCGCACGACACTATGGGTGCGGGGATCGATCCTGACCTGATCTCCGGTAACCACCTGTTTAATGCAAACGATAATGTCCATACCTTTCTTCCTCTGTGCCCTCTGTGTCTCTGTGGTGAGATTCTTAGTCTTCGCCCTTCTTCAGCAACTCACGGGCGATAACGATCTGTTGAATCTCATCGGTTCCCTCGTAAATCTCCGTCACCCGGGCGTCCCGGAAATAGCGCTCGATCGGGTAGTCCTTGCTATATCCATAGCCTCCGTGGATCTGCACACCCATGGAAGCCACCTTCGAAGCACTACGGGCCGAAAAGAGCTTGGCCATGGCCGAAGGGCCGGCCAGATCTCCTCCCTGATCCCTGATATGGGCTGCTTGCAGGGTCAGGAGCCGTGCCGCCTCCACCATCGTGCCCATGTCAGCGAGCATCATCTGAATCGCCTGGTGCCGCGCTATGGGAACACGGAACTGGATCCGCTCCTTCGCGTATTTGAGCGAAACATCAAGGGCGCCCTGGGCAATGCCCACAGCCTGGGCCGCAATACCGATCCGGCCGGTATCGAGACCTGCCATGGCGATTTTGAATCCATCGCCCTCCCGACTGAGGAGGTTACCTTTGGGCACCCGGCAGTCTGTGAGGACGATTGAGCAGACCGGATTGGCGCGCACACCGCAGTTATTTTCGAGGAGTCCCACTTCAAATCCGGGAGTGCCACGCTCCACCAGAATGGCACTGAAGCCTTTCTTGACATCCTCCCGGTTGACCGAAGCGAAAATGATCAAGGTATCGGCCACCCCACCATTGGTGACGAATATTTTATTGGCATTGACGACATAGGAGTCGCCATCCCGGATGGCGGTCGATTCAATTGACAATGCGTCCGACCCGGCATTGGGCTCGGTTAAGCAAAAGGCCCCGATCTTTTCTCCTTTAGCCAGAGGAGGAAGGAATTTTCCCTTCTGCTCTTCATTCCCGAATTTACTCAGAGGATAGACCACGACGCTGTTATGCACGGCTATGGTTAGCCCCATGGCAGCACAGACCCGGGAAATCTCTTCGATCACGAGGCAGTAGGAAATCGAATCGATCTCGGCCCCGCCGTACTTCCTGGGAGCCTGCATCCCGAAGAAATTAAGAGAGCCCATCTTCTCCGCCGCTTCCCAGGGAAAACGCCCTTCTTCATCGATCTCCCTGGCAATGGGACCGAGCTCCGTCCTGGCAAACTGCCGGGCCATCTGTCTTATCTGTCTCTGTTGCATCGAAAGCGTGAAATCCAATTCTTTACCTCGATTTCATTCCAATTTATTGGTCTATCATCATAAAAGCAAAAAGATAAGATTTCAATGTCTGCCCATGGTTTCCCGGATTGAAATCATTTGAATATCTCAATGACAAGGCAGGGATTTGATGTTGACGCGGTATGGAAAATATGGTAACAAGCCTTCAAAAGGAGCGGGGTCTCGCTCCAACGATTTTCTCCGGAGGTTATCAATGAGTCCGAATCTGAGAAGCAAAGGGTTGAGTCCGGACGTACCCCAGTATTACATGCGCAGGGCCTTTTTAAAGTCGATGGGTGCAACAGATGAAGATCTGGAAAAACCCCTCGTCGCCATTGCCAACACATGGAACGAAATACTCCCCGGCTCCATCCATCTGGATCGGATTGCCGCGGCTGTCAAGCGGGGCATCCGGGAGGCTGGAGGGATGGCCACCATCTTCAATGTCCTCGCACCCTGCGATGGGCAGGGAAGCGGAAACGTGGGTTTCAAGTACGTTCTGCCCAGCCGGGACCTGATCGCGGCTTCCGTAGAAATGATGATAGAACATGCGAGCTACGACGCCGCCGTGATGATCGGGACCTGTGACAAGATCGTCCCGGGCCTCATCATGGCTGCGGCCCGATGCAACCTTCCCACCGTGCTGGTCACCGGCGGCTATATGCCTTCTGGCCGTTACAAAGGGGAGAGAGTCGATTGCACCTCCATGGGGAAGTATTTTGTTATGCAAAGACAAGGAAAGATTTCAAAAGAGGAGTTGCGCGAGGTGGAAGGTTACGTTTGTCCAGGACCCGGGGCCTGCTGTCTTATGGGGACCGCCAATAGCATGTGCATTGCCGCGGAGGCCTTTGGTCTTTCCCTGCCTGGAAACTCCGCGCTCTGCGCTACGGATCCAGCTCTTGAGAAACTGGCTGAGGAAGCTGGCCGCAAGGTGATGGAGCTTGTGTGGAAAGACGTCCGGGCGCATGATATTATGACACCGGCGGCCTTCCACAATTCAGTAAGGGTCTGTTGCGCAACGAGCGGCTCGACCAATCTGACCCTCCATTTTCCCGCCATCGCTCATGAACTGGATTATCCCTTTACGCTCGATGATTTTGAGAACATAAGCCAGCAAACCCCGTCCATCATGGAGATCAAGCCCTCTGACCCAAGGTATCTCATGGAGGATTTTGAGCGTGCGGGAGGGTTACAGGCTGTGATGAAATCGATGGAGAGCCTGCTCGATACGAGCGTGATGACCGTAACCGGCCAGTCGCTCGCGGACAACTTGAAAGAGGCTGCCATCAGGGACCCGGAAATCATCCGTCCCCTCTCTCGTCCGAAAGGGAAGAACGGAGGGATCGCAATCCTGAAGGGCAATATGGGCGTGGCAGTGGTGAAACAGACCGCCGTGCGGCCGGAGATGCAGAAGCACCGGGGGCCTGTGAGAGTCTTCGAACAGGAGGAGGATTGCATCGATGCCCTGATAGCAGGGAAGATAGAGAAGGGCGAGGTGATGGTCATCCGGTATGAAGGGCCCAAGGGCGGACCCGGGATGAGGGAAATGGTCATGGCAACCTGGCTGCTCGTAGAAATGGGTCTCGACAAATCGGTTGCCATCCTCACGGATGGAAGGTTCTCCGGAACCTCGGGAGGGCCATGCGTGGGACACCTTGTTCCCGAGGCGATGGTCGGCGGTCCGATCGCGGTGCTTCGTGATGGAGATATCATCGACATCGACATCCCTTCACGGACGCTATCCGTGGAATTAACCGATCGGGAGATACAGCAGAGACTGGCGTCATGGAAACAACCCGAGCCGAAGATTACCAAAGGCTATCTTGCCCATTTCGCAAAGTATGCCACCAGCGCCGACAAAGGCGCTTACCTCGAATAAGAAGATTGGAGGGTACGCCCTTACGTGATGCAGATTGACGAAAGAGTAACGATCCGAATCGCTCCTTTTGGGATGGACCTGGTGTTGAGTCTGTACGGTCTGGCCGCTCCGCTTCTGCTTATTTCACTTAAGGCCAATCCCATCGAACTCGGCCTTATCGGAAGCATGACTTCGGCAGTCCACATGACCTTGGCCCATCGCATGGGCCCTTTCTCCGATCGTTTCGGGCGCCGGCGCCTCATCCTGATCGCTCCATTGCTTTTAGCTCTGTCAGCTCTGATCGCAGCGACCACCAACCAGGTGAAGGTCGTTCTGATGCTTTCAGCCCTCAATGGCCTCTGCCTCTCTCTCTTCTGGCCTCCCCTGCAGGCCTGGGTCGCCGAGCTCCAGTCAGGATCGAGCCTTGCGAGGAACATCGGGACATTGAACCTCGCATGGACCGCTGCCTATATTGTCGGTCCGGTCATTTCTGGATTCCTTTTCTCTTTCCAGCCTCGACTCCCCTTTCTCTTCGCCGCAGCCCTGTCCGTCCTCCTTTTTCTACTGGGTTATACGTCCATCCATGATCGCAAAGGGAGGGTGGAGGAAAAGGAGACCCATCGGCACGAAGAAACTCGGGATCTGGAAAAAAACTTCCTCTACGCAGTTTGGATTGCCAACTTCATGTCCTGGTTCATGCTCGGCAATACACGATACCAGTTCCCCAAGCTGGCCACGGAATTGGGCAACGGACCCCAGGCCATTGGAATCCTCATCGGCTGTCTCGGTCTCTCTCTTTTTCTCGGTTTTTTCGTTCTCCGGGAAAGCACCCTGTGGCATTTTCGAAGGCGTTACCTTTTCGGGGGGCAGGCCCTCGGAGGGCTGGGGATCTTGATCATCTCCTTTGCGAGCAAATCCTCCTGGTTTGCCCTGGCCCTGATCCTGGTGGGTTTTTCTGCGAGCGTCACCTATTATTCAAGCCTGCTCTACGCCATCCGGCTTTCAGCGGAAAAGGGAACGGGAACGGGCCGGCATGAATCGATCTTAAGCATGGGCGCCCTTCTCGGACCTCTTCTCGGAGGTCTCTCCGCCTATTATATCGGACTCCGCGCCCCTTACCTGATTTGCTTTTTCTTCCTCCTTGTTGCCGTTATCATTGAAGTGGTCCTCCTTCGGAAAAGCAGCATCTCCGGTGATGAACTTCAACACAGCCTCTGACGACGCCCGGGACGGTCAAGGACTTATGGATCGTTAATCAGCTAAAACTCTGTACACCCGTAATCTTGCAAGACCCAATTCTGCAAGACCCTGCTCTTAATCTTCCGACTATTCTTTCAGGCATCGTTGAATTATTGCTATATTTCTGGTATATTGTGGCTGTCAGATTTGAATGATCTTTAAGCATCTCTTGATTAGTGCGCCCCGTGCAAATATGTATAAAATCAAACGGTTACATTAATATGTCAATTGAGAAAAATTTCGATGTGCCGCTCATCGCTGACCTGGCATTACGGGAAAAGCAGATCCAACAGAATTATCGCCCTATAATTGCGGTCCACAAGTGGTTTGCAAGACGTCCGGGAACGCTATTTCGTGGTCTTATTCTATCCGAGTTCAGCCCCGACCCACTTAGGGAAACTTTTCCCCGACCGAATAATCTTAAAGGCATTCGGATTGGTGACCCATTCATGGGGGGAGGAACTCCGCTCATAGAGGCTAACCGGGTTGGATGCGACATCATCGGTTACGACATCAACCCGATGGCATACTGGATCGTCCGCCAGGAGATCGAGCACCTCAATATCGACGCCTACAGAAGGGGAGCAAAAAGCCTCCGCAATTTCCTTGAAGCTGAAATCGGACACCTCTATCGGACGAAATGTCTTGTATGTGGGTCCACAGAAGCACATGTCAAATATTTCCTGTGGGTCAAAGTCAAGACTTGCAGCAACTGTGGAAAGAAGATCGATCTTTTCCCAGGATATTTGATTGCGGAGAACCGGCGCCACCCCAATAATGTTTTCGTATGTGCAGCGTGTGGAAATTTGTCTGAAGTGAAAGACCGGAAACGACCCGGTGAATGTCGCTCCTGTAATAGACCACTGTTAACGTCTGGTGTCGCAAGAAATAGTCGTGTTATCTGCCTCGATTGCCAACGAATGGACTTCTTTCCAAACCCCAAGTCAGGGGCTCCGGTTCACCGGATGTTCGCCATTGAGTATCATTGCGACCATTGCAAAGTCCACCACAAGGGACGATTTTTTAAGAAGCCCGATGAAGAAGATATTGTCAAACATTCGGAGGCAATTTTGAGACTGGAGAAAATAAAGCCCGAATTCGTTCTCGATGATGAGATTCCACCCGGTGATGAGACAAACCGTTTACATCGTTGGGGTTACAAGCGATATCAGGAGATGTTCAATGAGCGTCAACTTCTCGGACTGGAGCTAAGTTGTCAGGCAATTGCCAGAGAGTCGGATGAAAAGGTTCGGACCGCCCTGGCAACCAATCTCTCCGATCTTCTCCGATATCAGAAGATGCTCTGTTGGTATGATAACATGGCGCCCACGTTGATCGATTTCCACATAGGAGAACCAACATGCAGTATGAACTGACCGTAAAACTGCTCCTCGATACGCCCGTTGACGAAGAACGCGTAACGCGTCAAGTCGAGTCGTTGTTTGCCTTCGGAACAGTCTTAGAATCGGTCGCAGAAGCTCTAAAACTTGACGCGGACCCGCACCTCTTGAGCGTGGCTGTTTTGGCAACTTCTGCTCGGACAACCACTGTGGAGTGACGGAGCACACTTCAAGCTGGCGACCCAGAGGGTCTCCCTATGAGTTCTTCAATGGATTGAAAGCGAAACATCTTCTGACTGGCTGTAATTCCAGGAATCGCGTTCAATCGGTTGACATCGAGCCGGCGCGGGCTAGATACGAACTTTCCCGGGTCCTCTATGATGGCGACTTCAATCGTCCCCCCACCAACTTCGTATCGCCTCCCGAAGCGGACCCAAACAAGTACATCGGCTCGAAGGTCTTTCGCCTTCAGTTCCTGAAATGCGTGATGGCCCGTGGCCTTAACCTCGACCCTCTTGATCTGAGTGCCATCGGTGCTCTCAAGGATAATGTCACACTCCTTGCCGCCGTAACGGCACTTCCAACCGGGGCCAAACAGAACGGTCACGGCAGCAATGACGATGGACTCACTGAAGACCGCCGGCAGACTCGGGAACTTGATGTGACTCGCAACTGGGTTGAGTTCACGTGTCTGACGGATCATGCGGAATACATTTGTGAGTGCATGATCAAGCTCAAAGATCTCGGCTGGTGCCAACGGCTCGCGAGAATTCTTGCGAAACGGGTTTGCCTTGTGGAGTCGGGGTGTTGTGTCTTGGCTCATCTTGCGCCACCCTTTGCCTTGGATCGCTTCTCACCACTTGCTAAGAGTTGGGAGGGTTTTATGTCCAAAGCCGAAGCGATACGCGCAAGTGAGTCGACAGTGAGGGACTTCTTCGACCTCTCGACCAGACTGATATACGTACGGTGCAAACCGGCGCGAAAGGCCAATTCTTCTTGAGAGATGCCTCGCCGGATGCGGACGGATCGAATCTGCCTTGCAAGGGCAGTACGTAACTCCGTATATTGTATTTGACTGCTCATAGCGGAATTCTGACACAAAGAGTCTTTTGTGTCCTCAGACTATAGTCTACACCGTAAGGTACGGGTAGCTGGGCACAGACTGAGCAGTCAGATCGAGATCGACCTGGGGAAAGAACTCGTCTTCAGAGATTGACCGGGATTCCTTGTGATGACGCGCGCTGAGGGATTCGTGCCTTTTCCTATTTTCCAAATAGGCTGTGAGGCACTGAAACAAGGCATGGACGGTTTTTCCGCGATGAACGATCAGGCGGTATTTGGTGTTATCACAAAATCCTCAATAGCCTTTGTGGTCTTGCGCGCTATGCTGGAATTGCCCCCTCCTGAATGGGCTCACCTTGCAACACAAAGGACGAAGGTTGAAGTCAGCCAGGGGTTTGTACGGACACTGGATCGAAGCGTACGTATTTCTCCTCTCAACCCAATGAAGAAAGGAGGTGTAGCAGCGCAACGTATCGAAGCTTTAATTGAGACTGCTTGCCAATTACTAAAAGAAGGTGCTCCTTCCGTTGGGATAGATAAAATTCACCGCCTCGATAAGTGTGACACCAAATCAGGGGCAAATGGTTTGAGGACACTCGCCGAGATTGGCGCTCCTTACGCCATGCTGCTTTATGAACGGTTCCTGGGCCGTCCTTTTGCCGGTCATCGGGACTCAGTAAGTGAACTTGTTGGGGACAGTCTCGAATCAGCCATTGAAGATGTGCTCAGCAAGGCCGGTATCAGCTACAGAAAAACGAAGCGAGCCGAGCGCATCACCGGATTTGACCAGACTCCAGATTTTATCACCCCGAGTGAGTTTAATCCCCGGATTATTATCGAAGCTAAGATCACTGAAGATGATGGAACGGCCCGCGATAAAGTAACCCGCATTCAGCACCTCGCTGAGTTAAGCATGGTTGGCCAGCCGCCCGATCAGCCGAAATATGAGGTCGTCGCTTGCATCGCCGGAAGGGGTTTTGGTGTTCGTCGCGAGGATATGAAGAAGTTGCTGGACGCCACTCGCGGGAAGCTATTTACGCTCCAGAACCTGGATCGCTTGGTTGAATGCACACAACTGAAAGAATTCAAAACGAAATGATAGATAACCGGATTCAATAGTTTTGGCAAATAATATAGTTGGGAACGAAGTCGATAGCCCGTTGGACATCTCTTGCATAGCGGTGAACCGACATACTCCCCGAATTTAATCCGCCAGTGCTGCCGCCCTTAAAACCCGGGAGGGGGACGACCTCGCTGAATTTATTCTTGGCCTCCTGAAGCTGCCATTGTCGTGCCATGCTTGCCTCCTATCCAGTCTGTCTGGATTATAGACAACTCGGCGAGCCCTGACAAACAGGCGTTCATCCTCTACCAGTAGACCATGGCGTCTTCAAAAATCTTTACAAGGTCCGCTTTCTCCACCGGCCGGGGAGACAACTTGATGACACGGTGCTGCGGAAGAGTCCCTTCCACGAGCTTCGGAATGTCGTCCTCGGTGTAGCCGACTCCGGAAAGTCCGTTTGGGATGCGGAGGCGTCTCATGAACTCAATGACACGATCGGCAAGCAATCTTCCAGCATCCTCGGGTTTCGCTCCGGTGACATCCACTCCGAGAGCTTCCGCGGCTTTCAGGTGGCGCTCAGGGTTTGCGGGTGCCGTAAAGCGGAAAGCGGCAGGGGCATTGAGCACGACGGCCATGCCGTGGGGCACCAGCGGGTGTTCTTTGGGATAACCTTCCGTCCGGTAGCTTCGAACCATGCCCGAGACCGGATAGGACATGCCGTGAGGAAGTGTCAATCCGGCATTCCCGAAACCCATCCCCCCAAACGATGCAGCCAGTGCCATCATGTCGCGAGCCTCGTCATCAGCGGGATTCTCGACGGCACGGATGAGATACTTAGAGACCATACGGAGTGCTTCCATAGACCAGATATCACTGATCGGGTTCGATCCCTGATAGGGAGGACGGAGAGTCGGCTTCTCCGGCCGGGGCCTTCTGTAGTAGGGGATGGTTGTGAATGATTCGACGGCGTGGGTCAATACGTCCAAGCCTGTGCAGGCGGCGACCATGGGAGGCTGTGTCTTCGTATTCTCCGGGTCGACGATGCCCAGGGTCGGTTTGAGACGCCTGTGGGAAATCCCGGTCTTGGCATGCATCTCTTCGAAATCGAAGATGGCCACCCCTGTCGTCTCGCTGCCTGTTCCGGCTGTGGTTGGAATAGCAAAGAGGGGCTTGAGCTGTCCTGGCACGGGCAGTCCCTTGCCAATCGGTTGATTCACGTAATCGAAGAAATCCCCTGGCGGGTAGGTCGAATAAAGGTTCCCTACCTTTGCCGTATCCATGACAGAGCCTCCTCCCACGGCAACGAATGCCTCGAAGGGCTCCGACCGGGCAAAGGTGATCGCCTCTTTCAGGGAGGAATCGGTCGGCTCGATTCTCACATCACTGAATACGGAGCAGGCGATCTTCTGTTCATCCAGTGCCCGCAAAACCGTTTCCACCTGCGATAAGTTTCTCAGGTTGGGGTCGGTGATGACCAGGACCCGCCTGACGCCTAAGTCTGCCAGATCCATCCCGACTTCGCGCGTCGCACCCCGCCCAAAACGAAGACTTGCCGTCGCCATTTCAAATGCATATTCGTGCTCCATCTTTTCTCCTCCTTTAGGTTACAAATCCAACCATCATTAAACCAGATTTCGAGATTCATTGCAAGATTCATGGGCTACCCATCCGTGTCCTCTCAGTTAAACTGCGGATTTCTCTCCCAGAGTTCGCAGAGATCACGGAGAGTAGAAAGAACCCTTTCCCGTTCACCTGATCACAGTGAGGGAGGGAAATTTCAGGATTTTGCTCAGAACTCTTTCATAAGTTAAACTTCTTCCTATGTCTGTCAATCTTGTGCCGTTTTCCATCGAATCTTATGCCGAGGCCGTTTCGCTCTGGAAGCAGTCCGACGGCGTTACGCTGAGCAACGCAGATACTGAAGAAAAGATCCGGAAGTACCTTGAACGGAATCCGGGTATGAGTTTGATTGCCAGGGATGACAGCGGCGTCATCGTGGGGGCGATCCTCTGCGGACACGATGGGAGGCGGGGCTATATCCATCATCTTACCGTTCATCCGGACTCCCGGCGCCAGGGAATCGGTCGCAGGCTCGTAGAATCGTGCCTATCCCGTCTTCAGGCTGTTGGTATCATCAAATGCCACATCTTTCTTGTGAACGAGAACGAGAGAGGTCTCGAATTCTGGAAGCACATCGGCTGGACCTTTAGAACCGATGTCAGTATCGTCTCGAGGATGATCGGGTAGCGAATCAATCCTGAATAGCCAATGGAGAATAAAGGAAACTGGCTCTCATGGGCCAGGGTTAAGAAAACGGATTCCACGCTGATTGCCGTAAGTCTCGGGCATGGCATTACCGACTGGTACCAGAACAGCCTGTTCATCATCCTTCCCTATCTCGCCAGGGACCTCGGACTCACCTACAGTCAGGTCGGAATTCTCATGGGATGGAACTACTTCACCAACTTCTTCGTAAACCTGCCCGGGGGCCTCATTGTGGATATGGTGGGAAAGACCGGATTGCTTCTCGGCCTGGCAATCGCCCTCACGGGTCTCCCTTACTTTCTTCTCGGCTTCAGCACCAGCTATGTGACGGCGATGATCTTTATCACCTTCGTGGGCATCGGCAGCAACCTCTGGCACCCGGCAGCTCTCTCCTTTCTTACCAGGCGCTATCCCGAGCGCAAAGGGTTCGCGATCGCCCTTCATTCCATGGGAGGCCATCTGGGAAATACTTTCGCACCGATGGCCATCGGCGTGGCTCTCACCTTTCTGATCTGGAGACATGTGCTCTTTATCAACTTCCTCTCCGGAATCCTCATGGGGTTCGTTCTGTGGAGGCTCCTCTCCAGGGTGGGAACGGTGCGACTTGAAGGGAGAGGGAAAGAACTCTCTTTGAAGGAATACTGGATGGCTGTAAGAACCATGGCCAGGAACAAGAGCATCCTCCTTCTCTGTACCCTTGCCGGAATGCGTTCCATGACCTCGATCGGACTGTTCACCTTCCTGCCCATCTACCTGGCTCACGAACTCAAGTATCCCCCGGCCCTGGTCGGAACTTACATGACCGTCGTCCAGGGAGCAGGGATTTTCGCCTCTCCGATCTCGGGAACCCTTTCCGATAGGACAGGGAGGCGTCCCATATTGACCGCGGGCCTTCTCACCACGAGCTTGCTCCTGGTTGCCCTCGTCATCCTCAGGTTCAAATTCTTTTTTATCGGTGTCCTCGCGGTGCTCGGTTTTTTCCTCTTCTCCCTGCAACCCGTCATCCTGGCCTGGATGATGGACGTAGCTCCTGAGAATGTCGGCGGAACCACTGTGAGCACCCTCTTCGGCATCCAGGCCCTTTTCGCTGCCTTCTCGCCAGCCATATGTGGCCTCATTGCCGATCACTTCGGGATCCTTTACTCCTTTTACTTTCTGGCCTCCACGATCTTTGCAGCAAATTTCCTGGTCTACCTGATTCCCGGTAAACCCCCAAAGGAAGGGGCAATCGCCCGGGGATGACCCCAGCGTCATCGCGGGAGCGGAGGTCTGAGCTGGTGGTTCGACAGGCTCACCACGATCGGTTTTTTTCCCGAATGTCCTGAGCGAAGTCGAAGGACAAGCTCAGGGCGAACGGTCGAAGGGGTGAACGGTTTTTTTTCTTTTATGAAAAAGGAAAGGAAAATCTTTGTCTCCAGTGTCCATACAATTATGAATCGATTAATAACCCGCTGGTCAAGTCTTGCTTTTTAGTCAATGATCCATTAATTTATTTCACCAGAATCAACTGAGAGGTCCCGTTTATCATGAGAAAACAGGTCTCCAGCCGAAGCTCGAAAGACAGCAGAGTTTACGGATTATTGAGAACGGTCATCTTATTGCTCCTGTGTTTGGCATTCACTCCAGGAGGCATACTCCTGCGGAGTACCGCTTTCGCTGATGATGACACGATCCCGGTGGCGCCCCAGGTGCTAATAGACCTTCAGGCCCGGGGGGAGGCCGAATTCTTCATCGTCCTGAAGGCGAAAGGGGATACTCAGCAGGCAAGGCTCCTGGAATCGAAGCCGGAGAGAGGGGCCTTCGTATATGGAACGCTCAGGAATACGGCGGTGGATAGCCAGAAGGACATCGTGGAATGGCTCGATCAGCAGGGCATTCCCTATCGAAGATACTGGATCGTCAATCAGATCCTGGTCAAAGGAGACGCAGGGCTCCTCTCAGAGGTGCTGAAGAGGCATGATGTGGCCCGCATCGATGCGAACCCCAGCGTGAGATTTATCAGCGATCCGCAGCCGGCACCGGCTCCGAGCCGGATTTCAGCACCCGTCGCAGTCGAGTGGGGAGTTCAAAGAATCCATGCCGACGCCGTATGGAGTACCTATGGAGTAAAAGGCGAAGGGATCGTTGTGGCTGGACAGGACACAGGGGTGGAATGGAACCACCCTGCGCTGATCAGCCACTATCGCGGATGGGACGGGAGCAGTGCAGACCACAACTACAACTGGCACGATGCGATCCACAGCGCATCGGGAAATCCCTGCGGTAGCGACTCCCCGTTTCCGTGCGATGATTATGATCACGGCACCCACACGATGGGAACGATGGTGGGCGATGACGGCGGAGCCAATCAGATCGGGGTCGCTCCAGGTGCGAAGTGGATCGCCTGCAGGAATATGGATTCGGGTCTGGGGTCCCCTGCTACCTATACGGAGTGCTTCGAATGGTTTATGGCACCCTATCCCCTCGGAGGAGATCCTCTGACAGATGGGGATCCCACGAAGGCGCCCCATGTCATCAACAACTCCTGGGGCTGTCCGCCTTCGGAGGGTTGCAGTCAGGATTCATTGGAGAACATCGTGGCTGCTGTCCGGGATGCAGGCATCATGGTAGTTGTATCGAACGGTAATTCCGGTTCCGCATGCGCGACGACCTATGATCCTCCGTCACTCTACGAAGAGTCCTTCAGCGTCGGCGCAACAGACAGCAGCGACGGCCTTGCCTCTTTTAGCAGCCGGGGACCTGTCACTTATAAAGGGAAAACGTACAGGAAGCCCGACATCGCCGCACCGGGCGTCAACGTCCGCTCCTCTGTAAGAGGGGGCCTTTATCGTGGAATGAGTGGCACATCCATAGCCGCTCCCCACGTTGCCGGTTCAGTCGCCCTTCTATGGTCTGCGGTCCCCAGTCTCAAGGGAAAGGTAGATCTCACAGAAAATATATTGGAGCTCACGGCCTTTCCGAAGGATTTTACTTTATGTGGCGATCTACCGGGGGTCCCCAACAACGGCTACGGTTACGGCATTGTCGATGTCATAAATGCCATCCGGAGTTCGACAACCCCTTTTATAACAGGGGTGACGCCTGACCCGTTCGGTCTCGGCGAGACGGTGGCGATTCAGGGCCTGAACTTCGGAACGAAGAAGCCGGTAATACACTTTGGATCGGTAAAAGGGAAGGTCCTGACGTGGAGTACGACTCTCATCACATGCAGTTTTTCTAAAGGGGCAGCGGGACCTCAGGACCTTGTTGTGACTGCAAATAAGGTTGCGAGTAATAGTTACTCCTGCACCCTTTCCGCTCCGGTGATTGAACCCCTCGTTAGGCATGAAGGATCGCCGGGTACCCAGGTAACGCTCAGCGGAGAATTCTTCGGGGTTAGAAAACCGAAGGTTTTGTTTAATCCGGAGGGAGGCAGCAAGTCAAAGAGCGCCAAGGTCTTCTCCTTAGCCCCTTACGATACATCGGTCGGTATTCTTGTGCCGAAAGTGCCTGCTGGAGCCTACGAAATCCGCCTCCAGAACGGCACGCTCATCAGCGAGCCCATGACCTACACGGTTCTGCCCCCACCCCCAAAGCCATGACAGGTTTACGCAGAGCTGATTTTCCTATAAGCGGTGAATTGCCAATGGTCTGATGTCCACTCCTGGATTCTTGAATTTCAGAACTGCTGGTCGGCGGCAACTCTCCTTGACAGGCCGCGACGTGGAGCTGATGATCATTCTTACGAATGAGGGTCACGCAATCCTTGGGCTTTCTCCTCCTTCCGAAGTGCGCTCGATGTTTTTGAATAAATGGAGGGAAACCTTCGTCAAAGAATTGAAAAAGGGGTTATGCAAATTCTGGCACCCTTCTTGTCTTTTCATCCGTGACATTTTGTCTTTCCTTCGTTGACACTTTAAAGAAATAGTGATAAATATGAAAAGAATCCAAATCGGAGAATGATCTGTCAGTGTCAGAATCATTTTTTCGATCCCTGACCAGTTCGGGTTAAATATGAAAAGAAGTGCTCTCCAAATCTTCCTGGTTATTACAATTTGCTCCTTCATCTTTGCGTCTTCCGCCTCTCTCGTTCGTTCCGCCGGTTGCTCAAGAGTTCCCCCTTTTACTACAGATCTCAATTTTGAGAACGCAGATCAGGATAATCAACTTAAAGACCATTCGCGTGGATCGGACGCTTGCTTATCCGATATATTTTCCATCGTGTTGTTTTCAGGAACCAATCATACCCGAAAGATTCCTCATTTCTATTCTCTCCCCTTCTCCCTTCAAGAAAGAACCTTGTTTCTTCGGTGTTGAAAGGACCCCTTTGCTCTTCCGTTCTTAAATTGGCTTCTGTCGCTGCAAATTTCAGAAAGAGATCGGCAGCCCCCCCCGTCGAACAGGGCCACCCAAAATTCACATATAGACCATTTGGGAACGAAGGTCGGACAAAAGAGGGGTGAACACAGGATTGGAGGTTCCCGACATGAAACAGAAAGAACATGCACGTGGTGAGGTGGAGGATCTGACCTTGGAACCTCTCCCTCCTCTGTCACTTTTCGTGGAGGAGGCAGATCTGACTCCTTCTACCCCATCTACTGCTTTCAGCGAAGGTCAACTGGATGAACCCTTTAAGGGTTTTGAACTCGAAGAAGAAGAGGCGGAACTGGGAATTGGAGAAAAGGAAGAGATAGGGCCCGAGCAGTTGCAGGAAGAAGTGGCCTTTTATTCGGAAGACATTACATGGGAATACCTGAAGGGCCTTCAAAAGATTTCGCTCCTCACCCCAGCCCAGGAAGTTGATTTGGCAAAAAAGATTAAGGAGGGGGAACGTCAGATAAAGCTCTTTGAGACAAGGCCCCGCCGTCCTGCGGACCAGGAGAAAAGGAGCTCAAAAAAATCAAGACATAGGTCCTCCGGGACAAAAGAGAAGAGCCTCCGTTACGAAAAAGCTTTGGCCCGGTACCAACAGGCCGTTGTCGAAACTCAAAGGGCAAAGGACAAGCTCATTCAGGCCAATCTGCGGTTGGTGGTCAGCATGGCAAAGCGGTATGCGAACCGGGGACTCTCCTTTCTGGACCTGATTCAAGAAGGCAACATTGGCCTGATGCAGGCACTGGTCAAATTTGACTACACGAAAGGTTATAAGTTCAGCACCTATGCCTCATGGTGGATCAGGGCAGCGATCCTGCGGGCCTTTGCAGAGAAGTCGAGAACCATCCGGATCCCGAATTATCTGTTCGAGATCAAAGGGAAATTGATGAAATCCTTCAAATCTCTGCTAAGAAGACTGGGGCGGGAGCCTACCACTCAGGAACTCTCCCAGGAGACCGGCATTTCCCTGCAGGATGTCGAGAAGATTCTCAATCTGACAGAAGAACCGGTCTCCCTCAGTATGCCTATCGGCGAGGAGGAGAGCACCCTTGAAGACTTGATCGCAGACGAAAAGAATCTTTCCCCGAGCGACTCTCTTCTCGGAAAAGATCTGATCTCTCACACCCGGAAGCTGCTGGCCACTCTCTCGCCGAGGGAAGAGAAGATTCTCCGCCTCCGGTTCGGAATCGAGGGCAATGGGGAGTGTACCCTTGAGGAGATTGGAAAGCAATTCAGGCTCAGCCGCGAGAGGATTCGGCAGATCGAGGCAAGGGCCATCGAGCGATTGCGCGATCCCCAGAGGCACAAGGACATGAGAGAATATTTTGAATAGACAATAACCTTATCGATGAGGAGGCAGTTATGAAATGCCATCGATGTAATGGGACCATGGTTTATGAGCAGTTCTATGCCGAAGAAGGAGACTTTGGAGGATGGAGGTGCATTGTTTGCGGGGAGATTATCGACCAGGTGATCATGAAGAATCGATATCGACAAAAGCAAATGATACCGAAAACCTGAAACGAACCATCCAGGATTGCGTGCGCGTCCGCGGTCACCTCTTCAAATGTCACTCAATATCCCTCAGGGGAAAGTGGCTGGATAGGTTGACAGATGAAGAGGTGACCCAAATTCTTTCACCCGGAAATAGCCTCCTGTTTCTCCCGCACAAACATTTTGAACCTCACGGATCAGATGTAGTCCTCCCATTTCTGGCCGGTATCGACTATAGGTCTAACATCATACACTTCGAAGGTCACTGCCGCGTGGATTGCCTTTGCGGCGGCCTCTCCAGCTCTTGCAGCAACCTGAGCTCGAAAAGATTCCAGTTCTTCTCCCTCCGTCTTGAAACCGGTCATTTTCAGATAGACTCTAAGACCCTTCCATTCAGGGGTGGTCTTTCCCGGTTCCATGATCATAAAGACCGCGAAAGGGTTCTCCTGAAGGTTGGCAAAGGTCCGGTTCTTTCTTGTCGCCACAACCACCCTCTTTTCATCAAGCATTTTCGGAGAACCAAATACCGCAACATTTACCTTTCCATCTTTGCTGGCTGTGCTCAGCGACCCGAGCCTCGGCATCTTGTTAAAATATTCCATCAACTTCGCTGACATAAAAACCCTCCTTTCGCGAATATATGATTTTACGGACGTTCCTTCTCTTTTTCTCTGAGTCAAAACTCAAATAACTTAAGTGCATCCACGTCCTCGTCACATAGTCATCAGGGGCCGCCTCAAACCTTCATTGGCAAATTCTCTACCCCCGGATGGAGGAAGGACGCTTCACCGCTTCACCGCTTCACCGCTTTTCCCGTTTCAGGATCAGGTAGGTCTCCTCGTATATCCGGTCACGCGGCCCGATGGCAACGATCTCGATGACGTTCCTTTTCGTCCGGTAGATTATCCTGAACCTTCCGACACGAAAGCTTCGCAGCCCGACAAGCTCGTCTTTCAACTCTCTTCCCTCGCCTGGACCTTCGAGAATCAACTTGAGGGAGGCCTTCACCTTCCTTTTCAGGTGTGGGTGCATGCCACGGACAACCTCTGCAATATCGTCGGGAACTCTGAGCTTGTAAGTCATCTGTTTCGGAGGATATTACGTGAACAGCTCTTCGAGGGTGTAGAGGTTGGCCTTTTTCTCTTTCAAAGACTTCAACCCCTTCCGGATCTCTTCCATGAGGGCCGCGTCGGAGCGGACGGCGATAGTCTCCTTCAGGCCTTCATACTCCTCAGGACTGATCAGCACGGCGGCAGGTGCCCCGTTCTTTGTTATCACGATCTCTTCGTCGGCAGCACTTACCGTTTCCACAAGGCTGCTCAGCTTCATTTTTGCTTCTGAAAGCGAAAGCGTTTTCATGAGAATGACCACCCTATAGGTTGACCAGAATTTAGACTATCATGACACGCGCGGGCCGGATTGTCAAAGCCGAAAAGACACCCGGGCCGGCGTGACGGAAAAGGCGCATTGATAAGCAACTTCATCTAACGCGTTTCCACTTAGGGACCCGAAAAGCCCGGAACAGCCGGATGCACCAGTAAACGGTATAGAGGAGGAAAAGGAACAGTGCCCCTAAAAACACCGCCTCATTCAGCCTCACGGGATCTTCCAGGTTGGCCTTGATTGCAAGCAGCTCGACCACGAAGAGAAACGAGAACAAGGCAGCACCAAATTCCCACATCAGGGACCCGATCATTGCTTTCGCGCGTGGCTTGTTCTCCTCCGTCAACCAGTAATCCTTGTTGGGCAGGTTCATCCATTTGCGGGGAAAGGCGAATATGAAAGGAGGCGAGAAATACATCATGCAGAAAAGGGTGACGTGAACCCCAATGAACAGCAGCGCATTGACATAGCTCGGGGCCCAATTGTTGGCCATGCCCCCGACCCCGAAATGAATGGCCACTCGAGAGGGCAGAACGACCAGCGACATCATCGAAAGGGCCACATTCGCAATGAACGCAATGATGAACAAAATGCGCATCAGCCTATCGATCCATATCCGGTTGTTCAGTCATTTCACCCCCTTCTCTCTCTCGGAGCAAGGGGAACTTCTTTTTCGGATACCGGAAGATAATCGATTCTTAGCGTGCAAGCCTTGGCTAAATGTAGTCCTCCCATTTCTGGCCGGTATCGACTATGGGTCTGACATCATACACTTCGAAGGTCACTGCCGCGTGGATTGCCTTTGCGGCGGCCTCTCCAGCTCTTGCAGCAACCTGAGCTCGAAAAGATTCCAGTTCTTCTCCCTCCGTCTTGAAACCGGTCATTTTCAGATAGACTCTAAGACCCTTCCATTCAGGGGTGGTCTTTCCCGGTTCCATGATCATAAAGACCGCGAAAGGGTTCTCCTGAAGGTTGGCAAAGGTCCGGTTCTTTCTTGTCGCCACAACCACCCTCTTTTCATCAAGCATTTTCGGAGAACCAAATACCGCAACATTTACCTTTCCATCTTTGCTGGCTGTGCTCAGCGACCCGAGCCTCGGCATCTTGTTAAAATATTCCATCAGCTTCGCAGACATAAAACCCTCCTTTTTCCATATAGAATTACCTTTTTGCCCTTAATCGAATCCGATTGTTCAGGTCCTCTGATCCCACACGTGATGTAAAGCGGATCATTCGATGGTAAAACTCTTTGTATCTTCCCCCACCTTATTTATGACCTTGAGATCGTAAGTCCCCTCCTTGTAGTGCTTCGGCACTATGAATTGAATTGTACTTGATCCGTTCGCCGGATCCATTATCCATCCCCTTACTCTACACGGCTTCCCTCCTATGGTGACCTTCCCTTTCTTCGTCCCAAAGAACTTGCCAGTGATCGTGACCCTTTGACCGCGAAACCCGGAAGTCGGACTCACTGAATCGATCTCGGGAGGCATTATCGTGAAGACGTCGGAAACGGTCATTGGTGAGACTCTATTCGTCTTGGGATCAACAGTAATACTATAAGTCCCTGGGGTAAGTGGTTTACTTAGCGATGCCTGGATTTCCCTTCCTTCCCAGCTCACAACCTTTAAGGCAGCATCACCGATAAGAACCTTCCCTCGATCACCAAGATCGTCTCCCCTTATGCTCAGTACAGTGCCAACCGTTCCCGCTTTCGGATTGATATCTAATGCCGGAAAAGGATCTGATTGAAGAATTGCCCCATAGTCTCCTACGGCAATGAAGGTACCGCTAATAAAATTTATGCCACGCAGGTAGTAGTAGATCCCGGAATTTCTGGAAACCCACGTCACTCCGTCATAAGAAGTGAGTATAGTGCCTCTTTCTCCCACAGCCACGAAAGCGCCATCACCATAACTTATGCCATTAAGATAATTCATTGTCCCTGAGTTCATAGATGTCCAGGTTACTCCATCAGGAGAGCCAAGTATCGTGCCATCATTGCCCACGGCTACGAAAGTGCCATTTCCGTAACTTATTCCATTAAGGTAACTGGTAGTCCCCGAATCCCTGAGAACCCAATTTACTCCATCACGTGAAGTTAGTACAGTGCCAATCATCCCTACAATAACGAAGGTCCCGTTTCCGTAACATATTCCAAAAAAAACCTGACTAGTTCCCGAGCGCCTGGAAACCCACGTCACTCCATCAGATGAAGTTAGGATTGTACCCTCTGTCCCCACCGCGAAGAACGTACTGTTGATGTACCTTATCCCCATAAGCCTTGCTGTAGTCCCTGAGGTCTGTAAGGTCCAAACCACTCCGTCTGGAGAAGTAAGTATCGTACCTCGAACTCCCACGGTAACGAAAGTATCATTGCCGTAACTTATTCCATTAAGCTCACGAGAAGCGTCCGAAGTCCTGAATGCCCAAGCCGTGCCATCACTTGAAGTGAGTATTACGGCACTTCCCAGACCAAAGTTCGACTCTCCTGCTGCGGCCCAAAAACCATTTCCGTAACTTATTTCCCACAATGAATATTCAGGGGAAGACCTGGCGGTCCAAGTGATTCCGTCCGGCGAAGTAAGTACTGTACCACCAAGCCCTACAGCAACAAAAGTCCCGCCTCCATAATTTACCCCGTTCAGGTCCACTCCAGTTCCTGAGATCTGGGGAGTCCAAATATCTCCATCGGGTGAGGTGAGGATCGTACCTCTCCCCCCTGCAGCCACAAAAATGCCGCTTCCGTAACTCACCCCGGAAAGCCAGTGCTCAGCTCCCGAAGTCCGACGGGTCCAGACCTCTCCATCGGGTGATGTAAGAACTATATCACTAAACCCTAATGCAACAAAAATCCCGTTCCCGTAACTGACCCCATAAAGGCTATCCCTAGTACCCGAATCATGTGAGATCCAACGCTCTCCGTCAGAAGAGGTGAGGATGGTGCCGTCGGATCCTGTTGCCACAAAGGTACCATCGCCGTACCCTACCGCACTCAGTTCGTACCGTGTCCCTGATTCTCTAAAGGTCCATGCTTCTCCGTCCTGTGAGGTGAAGATCGCTCCATCATCTCCAACAGCGACGAATCTCCCACTGCCGTAGCTTATTCCCCGAAGCCAATAACCAATCCCCTGAGCCTCCGTAGTCCACGTTGTTCCGTCACGAGATCTGAGTATCGTGCAATGATCTCCTACGGCAACAAACATCCCGCTTCCATAGCTTATACCTGACAGGTAAGTGTCAGTCTCCAGCGTGATGGATCTCCAGCTTATCCCGTCAGTCGACGCAATTATTGTACCTTCATTCCCCACAGCGACGAAGGTTCCGTTCCCATATGCTACGCCAGCGATCGAATTCCCTTGGGCTAACGGATTTCTCAAGTGCCAGTTGTCAAGGGGATCTGCGTGCAAGGTGCACGGTAGATATAACAACAACCCAAGTGCCCAAAAGCGCCTCATTAACTTAGGAATCACTGCTCACTCCTCTCCCCAAATGATAAAACACCATGAGCGTAAGGGCTCGCTGGACCAGGCTATTCGTTGACACCTCACTATCAGCTTCGCTCTCCGCTTCAAATGGGCAACCCTACCCGTTGACTCACCCTAAATCACCATAGACGCGGACACGGTGGTCCTTGAGGTGTTCGTTCCGCCATGGTTCAAACTCGTCCAAACGCAGGTCGGGTGGCATTTTCCATCTGTCCCGCCGTAGATAATGCCATACGTATTCCCTCAGGAATCCGGCGTCGCTGACTTTTTCCAGATCGTCGAGGTACGCATCAGACAAACCCGGTTTCTTGGCCTTGTCCCTCTTCCAGAAACGGATTGCCTCTTGCAACCCGCTCACTTTTTCTTCAAAGCAAGGTTTCTGTGGCCCCCAAGAAGCGGCTGCAGCTTTGCCCTTGAATGGATAAGGAACTTCGGGCCAGGAGCCTTGCATCCGGCAAGGGCGAACGTCATCAGAATCATGACCAACCATTTATGCACTGCGTTCTCTTGCATCCGCCTCGGGGTTCCACGATAGTTTAAACAGACCTACCTGCCGACTTAAGGCATCCAATTCCTGCATACTGTAATTTTGCAGGTATTTTATTGGGTGACCCCTGACTCATGCCCCATTTCTCCCCGATGTCCCATTTGTTCTCTAAAGTGCGTTTCAAATCGGATTCACCTGCTTACCAATTTCGGGAGGCCATTGGGGAGGCAAAGCTTCTCCCAGATGGTACGTTCGCAGATCGAAGCTATTCGACGTCCCGAAAGATCAGAGAGCAGAGCCACAACTCTTTTGCGTGCGCCATAAAGGTTAGGGGGAAGCTGTTCTATCAATGTTTCGAGAAATACGATCCCTTCCTTATTGTCCATCTGGTGGTTTTCAAAAATTCCAAGAGCGGATTGAACCAGTGATTCATCCTCGGCACATTTGGAGAGAATCTTCTCTCCAATATTGGCAAAGATTTCACCACTTAGCCCTTTTTGAGCGATTCGTAACAAGAGGGCCGAATTCGAGGCTGCCGAATCCTCGTCAACACAAACCTGCCACACGATCTCAGGGACCCGGACGATGGAAAGCGATCTTGCAATTCCCGACAGTAGGCTCAAAATGCCAGTGAGGTGCGGCTCCTGTTCCACCCAATTACAAAGTTCCCCTGATAGCTCGGACAAAATGCTTCTCGTTTCCCCGCTTTCTCGGTCCAAGTAGAACCTTGTATCGAAGCTTCCAAGATAGTTGAATATACTTCTTGCTTTGTCCGTACCTTTAATAACTAAGTAAATCCCACATAAAATCTCCTGATGCAAAAAGAACCGCCTGTGAACTTTGGGCACCATACTGACGAGGGATTCGATCAACTCCGAATCCGGGAGTTCAGCTCTACGTCTCCGATGCAACCATGAAGGCCTCCAAAAGTAATGGATAAAATAGGTAACGAGTTGGGATTTTGCCCTATTCCCGGGAAGGTTCATCAAAAAAGCCTTCATCTCCGTCATTCTCTCTTGACCAGTCGATACATGAAACCAGAACGATGAAAGGCATGGGATACCCACTGTTCCGATGTCTCGTGGAATAGGCCAACGATCATCATCCATATGCTGAAGGTCCTCAAGGGTAATTCCCTTCTCTTTCCAACGCCGCTCGGCCTCTAACCAATCCTTCAAATCCCCGAATTCGCCTCGGCCCGCACGTTCTGCAAGAATTAAGAGATCATCGGTCGTATCCGCCGAATCCAGACATGCGATAAGTGGCCATGGAAATACGTGTTCATACTGGTATGACGTGCTTTCAAAGCATGTCGATATTGAACGTAGTGCACAAGCCAAAGTATCCTTCGAGGGTTTTTCTGCAAAACGAGCTGCTTCTACCAAAGGTTTCCAGTATGGATGGATATCGCTAAGAGTCAAAAATGGCGAGAGTTTTTTCTGTGACCTATCCAGGCTGGACAAAATGAATCTTGCCTCGGTAGATTTTCCTATCTTAAAAGAAATATTTTCCATCTCCCTGATTTCTAACACCCCTGAGTGAATCTCCAAAGCTCGTAGAATAGGTTCATTGTTCCGAAATAACTCTTGGACTCGTTTCTGTTCTTGCTCGCCATACAAGCGCAGCAACATGGGAATTTCAAAGAATATTTCGAAATATCTGTCCAGCAACCAGGGACTTCGCAAGACATCGAGATTCTTGAACAGTACGATCTTATCGGAGGTGACGCGTGGCCATTGAGACTCGGCTATCTGTGGAACCCAGGAACTCTCTTTCTCAGAAAGCAACCTGCAAACAACTCTCCAGGATGCAACTTGATCAGCAATATCTCTTCGATTCAAGTGTTGACAAAGTTCTTCTCGGTAAACCGTTTCGAATGCCGGCTCGTATACATCTGCGATCCTATCGTGAGCCTCTTCCAGAGGCAGCCTTAGGAGCGCGAGCGCATGTCTCGCCAAAACCTGCGCATAGGCAGGCTGGCGGCGGGCAGGTCCGTCCTCAAGAAGACTCACGGCAACACGAGACCCAGCCATAATCAGATGAGATAACTTATCTCCAGGGTCATCATCGAGTTGACGGCATACTTGTGCAATGTTCTCCCTTAGCCATTGTCGTTCCGCAAAACATTTACCTGCGGCGAAAAGAAGTACGTTTTGCCAGAACGGGACCGGTGCTATTGTCCTCAGCCTCTCAACCACAACATTGTCACTTCCGTCCATCAAGGCTTCTGCCGCCATGAATTCCTGCAAAGAACGAATCTCAAAACCTACTCTTTCGCTCTGGGAAGGGACAAGGAAGACCAGCCGGTCGGTTGCGCATGTTGCGATCAGCTCAGTCAATGCATCCAGCGCCCCATCAGAAAATCCCTCCTCAGAGAGACGGCCAGCGACTACAGCTTTGAAGTCCTCGATTGGGATAGTGGCATCCGTGTGACGAGTTCGCTCACTTTCCATTTGGAGAAGCAAACCTGTTCGATGGTGAATTGCACCGATGTTAGCTTCATGATCCCGGAGCAACTGGGACAACTTCTCGACTCCTCGCTCCATTTCTCTACGATAAATGACTTCATAGTATTGCTGGAATAGTCTGTATCTCTCCTGGGGCGGCTGGGCGACTTGTGCCAACAAACGGGCCATGATTGTGACCTGCAATGGGCTTTCCATTAATCTTGCTGTCGCCGGGATCCCTGCTGCGTTTTCTAACCTCGACAGGACTTCTTTCTTACGCTGCAGATTCTGCGCATATGTCATCTGAACAAGAATCTGTCCATAGTGAACTGCCCTAGGCACAGAAAGCGGGCATAGCCAACGATGCTGATACCTCTGGGGAGAAAATTCCTCGTTATACCCTTGTGGCCTGGTTGTTGCCAATACGAGGACATCAGCATCGCATGTGGATACATCGACCATAAAATCGCGGATTGCCATCAGAACTTGTGCCCTATTACTCGATGCCGGTACCTCGTCAAGTCCGTCAAGGACCACTATCCAAGGATATTTACCCAGCCATTTACGCAGGTCTGCGGCGGCGACTTCGTAGTTGGTCCTGTCCTTAATTATAAACGCGGTATAGGAGAGGATAGAAGTAACTTTTGTTTCAGCCTGAGACGCCAAAGCTTTTGCGAAGCGAGCCAGTTCAACTCGAATGGGAAACCTTTTCGCCATTTCCCAAGGCAGCTTCTGAGAAGTACAATTCTCCAGGATCGATTTTACCGCCAACTTTACGTCTCTATCGAGCCTCCCCCGGTTGGCTAAAAGGCCAGCTCGTTGGATTTGACAGAGAAACTGTGCAAGGGTTGACTTTCCAAGACCGGGGCCTCCGACCAAGACATATCGTCCCGGCTCCGGTTGATTAGTAGGCTCTATCCGTTTTTCTGCGCCTGCTATGGACTCTTCCGGCCTCAGGCAGAGACTACCTTGAACTAGGATTTCCGATAAGAACCCTGGGGGTAAACCTGTGGGAGATGTTTTCTCATCCGGTGATTTGGAACGCCGCTCGTTAAAGGCGGGTAAATCAACGAAAACCTGCTCAAGAGGTATTCTATTCTCTGGACTATGCCCCGCCTGCTCCAGCTTTGAAAAGTGATCGTCCAGGATCTCCTTCTGGAGGAAGTTGGCCATCACCTTTCCAAAATCTGCAATAGATGCTTCGAGCTTTGAAGATAGCTTAGCCAAAACGTCCCCCGGAGTTATCCACGCGTCATAGGCATGGCGAATACTCTCGTTTGTATCCAAATACCGACATATTTGGTCATGGTCCCAGACAAGGTAGTCTTTAAGTCCTATCTTCTTTCTGTACTGCTCAATTAATGTAGATATGCTGTCTTTGCCCCCTACACCTTGGACCGGGCTCAAGATCACATTCGTTGCAAGGATGTAAAACTCCGGTCTTTTTCTTTTAGTCTTCCGTGTTGCGTAAGAATCAAGTTCTTTCTTCAATTGAAGCACCAGCCAATTTGCATCTTCTTTGGGCTTGCCTGTTGGGCGCTGACAGAACTTAGCCTGAACCACAAGATATCCACCCCACTGGTTAGCAGAGGACGGAAAATTAGGGAGCACCCCTTTAAAGGTGGCTTCTCGGCCACCGTCTGGACCATCTCCAAAGATCACAATCCCTGGCCCAATTACTTTTAATGCAAGAGCTTGAATCATTTGTTCAAATGAGCGTGCCGAGAGTCCAGCAAGATTATAATCAGGCATGTTCGCTTCCTCCTTCATTCAAATGAGTGAGATAAGCCTCGCAGTCTCGGGGGAAGATTTGTTTCTTGGCATTCCATAATAATTTGAAATCAAACTAAGAACCAATTTTACTGAAGTCTTTAATCCTGCCCTCTGCCATTCCCTAACTCGGGGACGTGAAAATGCTCTCCAGGCAGAAGCAGGTCAGTTCCTTTACTGTTCCCCACCGTTCGCACACCGCGGGAAGAAGACACCTCTTACACAACTCCACAATTCGATCTTTCGAGATATCCTGGGTACCAGCTTTTTCGTGGAGCACCATTAGCTGCTTCAGATATTTTCCGGCGACCAGGCGGTGGAGTTTGTCCTTTTCCTTTAGCCCCAGCCACTCGAAGATGCCTTTATCTCCTTTTGAGATGTTGCAAGCCTGGCAGGCAAGGACAACATTGTCAGCGGAGTCCTCCCCTCCCCTAATCTTTGGGATGAGATGTTCCGTTGATAGATTTGCTATCGTACCACAATAAACACAGGCCTTTGGCAATTCCTGCTCCCGTTCCCATTCCTTCATGGTCCCAGAAATGGTTATCTTTCCATCCCGGAGTTTCTTGAACCGCTCCGTAATGAAACCTCGTTGGAGTGAATCGTAGGCAGAACGGGAGATCAGCTTGGCGTATTCGTAATAGATTTCTTCGCGGATGGTTCTGACGTACGGAGGTGGCATAAGATCCTCCTTCAGGGAATCAAGGGCGGCTCGTTATCTCCGCAGTCCGGAAGTTCCGGGAATTACCAGCCCTCCTCCTGAGTCCCCCCTATTGCAGCATAGATTATCCCTATCGCGGCTTTGTGTCAAGATTTAATTCTGAGCTTGGGAATAACGGGTGGGAAAGACGACACTGGCCAGGATGCTGCCAGAGTCGGTCTACAAGGTAGGAAATCAGGCACTTTCTACGTATCTCGTGATGACCTGGGGAATGGAGAGGTAATGTCTATCTGTAGTTAGAATAATCAGACCATACTGCATGGCCGAGGCAGCGATCCAGATATCGTTTGTCGGAATGGGAGTCCCTTTCTTTCTAAGGTGACCCAGGATAACGGCATATCTTTCTGAAGTCTCTTCATCCAATCCTGCCATTCTTACTCTCGGAGATCTCATGAAGTCTTGAAGAAGCACCCGGTTCCTTTTTTCCTTCCCGCCCATGGTGAACCCGGCAAGCAGTTCCCCGAGAATCACCGGGGTCAGAATTATCTCATCGGCCCATTGCAGCGTCGCCTTCACCTCTGATTGCCCTGTCAGAAACCCAACGTAGGCAGAAGTATCGATCAGGAAGCTTTCTACCGTAGATCCTCATCTATCTTTCGCTGAACCTTGAGCCTCTCTCCAAATTTTTCAGCATCTTTCCTCGTCCAGACCCCGGAAAGATGATCCGGGTCATGATGTAAAAACTCCCTGTCCGACTTCTTTCGCTTGACGCCCGTTGTTTCTTCGAGGAGAGAACTCAGTCCCTTATTAAGACTCATCCCTTTTCCTTTTGCTTCTCTCCTTATCTCCCTTTCAATTTCGGCCGGTATCCCTCTGACCACAATCTGCTTCAACTTCCTCACCTCCATGTGATCCATAGATGAGTCATTATGAGTCTATCACTGCATCGTTCTTACGATGTGTCAATGCCCTCGTTTTTTCGGTTTACGGTTTACGGCTTTCGGGTTACGAACCCCAAAAGACCCGCGGCGAGTCAAATGATTTATGATTCACTACACCGGCGCTTTATTGGAATGAATCGTCCGGTTCCTGGAGAGGCCAAACACTTGCCTCCCTCCGCCACTTTCTGGCCGCGGAGATAAGTTGCAGCAACCCTCCCCTTCACTTCCTTCCCGGCAAAGGGGGTCCAGCGGGCCTTGGAGAGAATATCCCTGTCCTGAATGACGCGGGTGCCATTGAGGTCTATAAGGATAAAGTCCGCGTCACTTCCGACCTGCAGGGTACCTTTTTGCGGATACAATCCGTAGATTCGGGCGGGCATCAGGGCGTAGAGCTCAACGAGGCGCGAGAGGCCCAGGTTTCCCCTGCAAACGGCATCGAGCATCACCGGGAAAGTGGTATCGATCCCCGGCAGTCCGAAGTGGACATCCCAGATCGATCCTTGCGTCTTCTGAGAGCGCGTGGAAGGTGCGTGATCGCTCGCGAGATAGGAGATCGCCCCTTTTCGAAGGCGCTCCCACATAGCCTCGAGATCATCCGATGTCAAAGCACGAGCGGGCGGTGTAAATTTTCGAAAGGCGCCCTGCTCCTTTATTTCTTCTTCTCGCAAGTAGAAGTACTGCGGACACCCTTCTGCCCAGATCCGCGCACCTTGGGTCCGGTAATGGCCCACAATATCCACGATCAAGGGATGGCTGCAATGGGCGATCACAACATTTGCTCCCGACGCCTGCGCTAATTGGGCCACCGTCGTGACCGCAACCTGCTCGGCCAAACGGTTCCTCCATTCGGGAATGACCATCCCGTCTTCCCGGCCGGCCTGTCTCAATTCCGCCTCGGCCACCTTTGTGAGGGATTCATCCTCTGCGTGGACCAGGTAAAGCGCTCCTTCGGACGCAAAACGCTTCATCGATTGGAAGAGAAGGCCGTTCTCAACTGCATCCAATCCATGGGTCGCGCAGGTAAAGACTTTGATGAAGGCGGCCCCTTCCTGGAGGGCCTCCTGGATCTCATCGAGACCCCTGTCCGAGAAGTGGGCTCCCAGACCAAAATCGATGACAGACCGATCTTTAAGGTATTCCACTTTCTTATGCAAGGTCGCACCATTCGTGACACGAACGCCGTGGCTGTGCTCGATGACGGTCGTCACCCCAGCCACTGCGGCGGCTGCGCTTCCGCTCGGAAAATCCTCTCGCGCAGGATCCCCCGGATCCATGAAGTGAACATGAGCGTCGATCATCCCGGGCAGAAGAAAAAGCCCTCTTCCATCAACAACCTCTCGTGAAGATAGGTCAAGCCGTCCCAGCCCGACCACCTTTCCTTCATGAACATAGAGGTCGACTTCATTCTGATCACCAGACGTTACGAGCTTTGCTCCACGGACTATAAGATCGATCTGTTGGGTCATCTTCCCTCTCCTCTTCGCGGCGATCTCTGCGGGCTCTGTGAGAAATCATCCTTTCCTATCCTCTATGGCGGTAGCTCAGGCAGAAGCCGTCGTCCATCGTCGCACTCACGATCACGGTGTCAAAATCGGGGTGTTTGCGAACCAGGTCGAGGTAATCCTTCATGGAGCCGGCCTGCCGGATGGCGTTGTGGACCGCAAGAATCCCGCCGGGGATGAGTTTCTTCGGGTAGACTTTATTAAAGTAATCCACCTGTCCCTCTTTGTCGGCATCAAGAAATACGAAATCGAAAGGCCCCTCCAGTTTCGTCACCTCCACATGGGCGTCGCCCCGGATCAAAGTGATTCGCTGTGATAATCCTGCATCGGCCACATTTTTGCGAGCCAGATCGTACCGACCCTTTTCAATTTCGATCGTGGTCAATCGGCCACCGCTCTCCTCGAGCCCGAGCCCTATCCAGATCGCCGAGAACCCGTGCGACGTGCCAACCTCAAGCGCATTTCTTGCCCCGGTTGCCTCTACCATGAGACGAAGAAACTCGCCGTCCTTTCTGGGAACACTCCAGAACTGGTAGCCTTTGGCATCCATCTGGTCCAGCAGTTTCTTGAGCTGTGCCGGGTCGCGTTTAACCGCCGATAGATCGCCTTCTCTCCCACCTGCAGCTGCCGACCGAACGTAGCCCAGCGCAGAAAGAACTCCCATAGCCCCTCCGGTGATCTTCAAAAACTCACGACGTTTTAATCCCTGCCCCGTATTCATGTGTTCTCCTGCAAAGCATTCGACACCGATATCGCGTTCACCAGCGTTTGGTCTCATCGATATGGGTGCCAAAGGTCTCGGTGCCTATCTTGATCGAAAATCCCTCCCAACCTCCCTTTGCCAAAGGGAGGGGTAACTTAGCCCCCCTTTCAAAAAAAGGCGTGTGGGGGGATTTTCATGGTTCGAGGGTGCCCTCCGGGCATGGGGCATTACTTAGAAAATAACATCTAAAGAACCTCCTCTCCCCTCCGGGGGAGAGGATTGAGGTGAGGGGGCAAGCACTTCGAATCACCCTCTCCCTCGCCCTCTCTCATCAAGGGAGAGGGAATATACACTTAGAACTTATCCGTAAATAATCTCCTTCGACCAAGTCCCCCTTTGAAAAAGGGGGATTTAGGGGGATTTCCCCGGATAGGGGCATTAAATCCCCCCTCGCCCCCCTTTACGAAAGGGGGGATTTATTTAAGGATAAGCTCTTAATTTTCATGGTTCGAGGGCGCCCTGCCGGCATGGACGATTGCTCTCTACTTATTGATCACGCGAATCGCTTTCCTATCATCTGCTGTCTTAAAAACGCAGGTTACCGTCTTACCCGCCCCGGCTGTTGCATACATGTACTCGATATTGATACCCGCCCCGGCAATCTTTTGAGCGACCTTCTGCAATTCTCCCGGCTTGTTCGGCACCTCCACTTCCACGATCTCGTTTTCTTCAATCTCGGTGCCGAACGGCGCGACGGCCTTCCTCGTTTTCGCGTGGTTGTCTGTGGTCAGCATAAAGTAGCCTTCATCCTCCATCGCATAGGCACATATGGCGGTGATATTGACCTTCGCCCGTGCAACGGCTGCCGTCACCTCTGAAAGCAGTCCAACCTTGTTTGCCATGGTGAAACTGATCTCTTTTGCTCTTTTCGCTTTTGCCATAGTCAGCTCCTCCTTTCGGTTATGTAGAAAATAGCACCTTTGCACGGTTCGGGTCAGGAGACCCGAACCTACCCCGGGTAGTCGCAGGTCTCCTGACCTGCGGATCCGGATGTTTTCATGGTTCGAGGGTGCCCCCCGGGCATGGGGCGTTAGTTAGAAAATAACCCCAAATAGCTCCTCTCCCGTCAAGGGAGAGGGGAGATACAGTTAATTTTCATGGTTCGAGGGTGCCCTCCGGGCATGGGGCATTATGTAGAAAATAGCAACTCCCGGGTAAGGGTTAGGGTAACGATGCCAGTTTGGTCAAAGGGTTAGGTTGCTGGTCCTGAGGAAATTAGCCCTTACCCCAAGACCTAACCTAAACCGGCTTCCTAACCCTTACCCTAACCTGCAATTATTTTCGTGGTTCGTAAGAGTCCTGCGGACATGGGACCTCAGTACCAAATCCTATTATACGAATTTTGAGGGGGCAATGATAGCAGAAATTGTATCGGAGGAGCGGAAGTGACTTGTCAGGGGATTAACCTGTACGGATTTTCTTTTTAGCAAATTCGGGATAGATGGCCTTCAATTTCTCGCGCACCGTGCCTCTCAACGTGAAAAGTTCCCGTTCCGTTGGAAGAGGAGTCGTTTTCAAGGAAGAAGAAACGTTCAGGGAAAATCCCGTATTTTCCTTCACCTCCTCCAGGGAAGAACCGGGATGAATCCCTTCCAGCAGCCACTCTCCTGCTTGCCGATCCCATGTCAGGGTGGCCTTTGGAGTCACCACGAGCGTTGGCCCTCCCTCCCGGTGGACGTTTCCTGGAGTCATGCCTGGTGCGGTGACGAAGTCAACCTTTTCTACAAAACTACGGAGAGTGTGCTCGGCACGAAAGAGGATGACCCTGTGGGCCATGTAATAAAGCATGGCAGATCCATAGGCTCCCGGCAGTCTCATCCTCGGATTCTCATAATCTCCAAGGACATGGAGGTTGATGTTGCCCTTTCGATCGATCTGGATTCCGCTAAGAAAAAATAGGTCTAAGTCGCCGCGTTGTGCGAGGAAGTGGAGCTCACTGCTGCCGGCAGGAAACGGATAGTATTCCCTATCTGTACTCCCCAGGATAATGATTTCAGCGTGGGGAGCGTGGATCTCCTTCGCCAGGATAGAACCAGCCGCGGGAACAGGAGACGCCGCACCTACGCCGATCGTCTCAAAGTCCCGGACCTGACGGGAAATGACAACTGCCATCAACTCATCAAGATTGTAGTCTGGGGCCTGTTCGGCCATGCCTTTACCCCACGCCAGCCTGGTGCTCGCAGGCTAAAGCCTGCGGCTACCGTTTATGGGCTGCAATCCATTCTGGAGGCCCCTCACTCGTTCCAAATACTCTTGTTGGCTGTTTAGGCCGTATACATACTTCTCCAGGTACGATTCAAGGCCGCCCTCTCCTCCTGAAGCCTCCAGGTATACTTTGAGGTGGGCGCCGTCTATTGGATAACAAGTGCCGCACGAACAAGGATGTGCCCCGAACGGGAGGTGAACAACTCCATCCACGTCGATGGCTGGGAGGAAAGTGTCCTTGACAGCATCCTGCAGGGTGAGCTCCTGGTCTAAGACCTCTTCGGCGGTCACAATGACCCGCTTCGCCGCCCGGGCCATCATGAGGTCGTCTCGAAGTCCCGGTGCGACAGCGTTTCCCCACAGATCAGCTTTTAAGGCATGGAATACCGCGACATCGGGGCGAATGGGTTCGGCAACGACCACTTCTTCGCCGGGATGAAAGGGATTTTCAGCAACACGGAGGTCCGGACGATGTTTCAGGATATCACTCCCCAGGAGACCTCTTACGGAAATGAAGGGAAGCCCCATGGATCCAGCCTGGACCATGGAATAGACCACCCCTCAGGTGTTGTCTTTCAGTTTGAAGGAATGAAGACGCAATCCTTTTTGAAAATGGGGTGCCTGACCATACTCCCCAAGCGAACAGAAGGAAGTCTCATACTCAGCCACAGCTCCTGCACCAATCAGGAAATCAATACCCAAGCCTCCCCCGGGCAGAGTGACAACGCGCAGGTCTCGGGTTCCCTGCCGCACCATCTCCCGGAGAAAGGACATCGGTTCGTTTTCGAGGGGAGGACCCATCAGGCCAAGAGTTGAGCCATCCCTAACGAATCCGGCCGCCTCTCGCAAGGATAGAAGTTTTTCTCTCATTTTCATCCTTTCAGAATAAAGCTTGCTTGAAATCCCTCCCAGCCTTCTCTTTCCAGAGGGAGGAGTAATTGCACACAACGTCATAAATAACCCGGCATGGTACGCTGGGTCTCAACGCCTTCCCTAATTCTTCTGAATCTTGCCGACAATCTCCGGAATCCCTCTTTTGTGTGTAAGGGTTCTTTCCAGGGCTTCCTTATCCAGATCGTCGGGGTCGATCTGCCGGAGTTTGGCCGTGCTCAGAAATTCTTTTTTGAAGTCCTTCGTGAGCTCGTAAACATCTTCATGGACTTCCAGGTAAACGTCGCCGTGCCAGACCGTCAATTTGATGGGTTCATAGACGATTTTTCCCTTCTCCTTCAGACGGACGGCATCGAAGAATTCTTTAGCGGAGTCAGGATACAATCTCATGCACCCGTGACTCAGCGCCTTCCCGATCGACATCGGTTGATTCGTGCTGTGGATCCCGATATGGTTCAGACTGGTCCCGATCCAGCGGTCCCCCAGAGGATTTAACGGTCCCGGGGGGATGATCTCTTTCTTAACATGGAGTCTATCTGCCATTTCGTTGTTCATATACCAGGTCGGGTTGATGACCCTATTTACGATTTCAAACTGTCCTGCCGGAGTCTGCCAGGTCGTCAACCCAATACAGAGGGGATAAACTTTCATCTCCTTGTCGGACCGAAAATGGTAGAGCCTGAATTCCGGGAGATTGATGACGACGGTCTCATCGTTCCCGCGCCCGGGAAGAATCATAAAAGTGGGAATGGTCAATTTCATCCCTATCCGGACTTCGTTCGCATTTCGGATCCCGTTGGCCCGGCCAACCGCCGGGTAGCTGCAATTGTACTGCAAAGCAATCTTATAAAGGTAATCACCCTTTTCCACCTGATGAAAAGTCGGTTTCCCATAGACCTGGCTCATCTCTTCCGGATGGGCATTCGGAGAGAAGATTGACAAACAGGTCGTTACGAGAAGAAAGGTAAAACTAAGTCGAGTCAACGATGCCTCCTCTTGCTCCGTGCCAAAATCCTCAGAGCTGGCCTGCGTCTTCCCAGGTTGCCAATAGTTTCCGGTATTCGGGGTCTTCGTAGCGCCCCAGGGCAAATGCCGGGGCGTAATGGGGCAACGGACTTCCTGCGACGTGGGCAGCCAGAAGCTCCCCTGCACCACAGGCTGCCATCACCCCGAACCCCGACAGGGCTGCGATCGCATAGGCTCCTGCGACGGGAAGTTTTCCAATGAGTGGACGGTTCTCCCTCGTCTTTGTATAGTACCCCCCGTCTACTACCGATTTGGGGAGTCGCCCTAAGTATTTCTCTAAACCTGGAAGTATTGTTCCAAGTCCACGAAGAACCATCTCAGGGTACTTCGGATCGGTCGAAAAAGGAAAAACGGGAGGAACAGGACGAACATCGTAAGCCCATAACCCGAGGACGATGTTGCTGTCCGGGCCTCCTTCAGGCCGGGTATGGACGCCTGATGGAAGCCCGTCGAGGAACTTCCTTGTCTCCTCCGATTCAGCCAATTCCTTTTGTTCTTCCTTCGACCAGGGCAACCGGATCGGATCAGCCCATATCAACATAGGAGCATATCGGGGGATGACATTCAGGTGGTCTCCAAAGGCGATCTTCAGATGCAATTCAGAGAAGACCGGGAAATCGATTCCAATCATTTGCCCGACTTCCTTCAAAAAAGGGCCTGCTGCAATTACGAAGTGTTGAGTCGGGATCGCATGGAGAAGACCGTCACTTCGAACTCTTACTGCCTGTATCTTGTTTCCAGCGATCTCTACCCCTTCGACTCTTCCTGATACGAATCGAACCCCATTTTCTCTTGCCCGTTCCAACAGGTACATCCCCAATTGCTGTACGCTAAACCACCCGCAACGGCGGGCATGAAGGACCGCAACGATATTCTCAGAGAGGTACGGGAAATCCTTCCGGAGGATGGCCTTGTCGGTAATGAGGTCGATCCCGGTGGGCTGTCTCTCGAAACCTTTGTCATCCGAAGGAAGGTAAGGAAGATCCGCAGGTTTTCCGGCGTGGTAACGGAGGGGACCTGCACCCAGTTTGGCAGATTCTTCGGCCGCCATTCTGAACGAAGAGATCCGGCCTGGATCGGCGGTGCAGTAGAGATACCCACGCCGGGTGAGGTGAAATCGATTATTGCTTTCTCGCGCCACCTCTTCCAGGATATCAATGCTACGATTCATGAGACTGACCATGGCCTCTCCGGGGCCCGGCCAGAAGTTCCGGTAACACTCCGTCGATTTGTCACTCGTGACAGTTAGAGGCGGGTGATCGTCCACGATGGCCACGTTCTTGATTCCGTGTCGAACCGATAGGTGATAAGCTGCAGAGATCCCCGCAATCCCCGCCCCGCAGACGACGACATCCGCGGTATAAACTGGATCGGATTCATGTCCCATGAAAGCATCCCCTTCCCATCATGGATCTTGAAAGATAGCGATTAAAGCATAGACTACGGTTAAGTTTGTGTCAATGTAAAAAACCATTTCTTTGAGAGGAAATGCAGCGGACAGGGCAGTGGCGGCATGGCAGGTCGACCTGTGCTGGCCGTAAACCACAAGCTGGGGGGTTAGAGAATAGAAAAAGGCCCGTCATTTCTGACGGGCCCTCTATTTTAATTCTGGCAACGTCCTACTCTCCCACACAGTCACCCATGCAGTACCATCGGCGCTGAAGGGCTTAACTTCCGTGTTCGGAATGGGAACGGGTGGTGCCCCTTCGCTATGGTCACCAGAAATCCTTGTTCGAAAAAAAAGAAATATGGATGAAGGGAATGAATGGAAAAAGTTCAATTATGGCCAAGCCGATCGACCTATTAGTATCAGTCTGCTAAATACCTTACGGCACTTGCACATCTGACCTATCAACCTCGTAGTCTCCGAGGGGTCTTATCCTGATATTGCTACCAGAAGGGATACCTCATCTTGGGGGAGGCTTCCCGCTTAGATGCTTTCAGCGGTTATCCCGTCCGAACACGGCTACCCAGCGCTGCGACTGGCGTCACAACTGGAACACCGTAGGTTCGTCCATCCCGGTCCTCTCGTACTGGGGACAGCTCCTCTCAAGTATCCTGCGCCCACGGCAGATA